>CEQX01039771.1_pt1 | contig 13471 bp, 14 predicted proteins | sample 356261 | NCBI WGS metagenome assembly CEQX01 (sample SAMEA2621076, study PRJEB7988) | marine metagenome | isolation source: saline water (ENVO:00002010), including | reverse complement strand
ATTACAATAAACCTTAAGTTCTTCATTGTTTGTACATCCATCCAATGGCTCAATGCTGTCATTATTTCCAAGCCATAAAAATACAACGATACTAAATGTCAGTATCCCTAAAATAGTTATAAGTGTTTTTTTCATTTTTTTTCTTTCCACTCCTGTAAATAAGTATTTATAAGAGAGACAAGCTCCAGTGGAGAATCGAGCGGGACATGATGAGCCGCATCCTCAATTACTTCGACTGTCATAGAGTCTTTAAAAGCCTCTCTTATATACTTCATAATTTTTGATTCCAATAATAGACTTTTTCCGCCTGCAATAAATAGTGCAGGACATTTAAATTTAAACTCATAATTATGTAGACGTCTTAAAGTTGCAAACAGGCTGTCATCAAACCGCCATCTCCAACCTTTCTCATTTTTAATGATTGAGTGTTCTGCAATGTATCTAAGGAACCATCGGTTTTTGCAGTCCTGAGGCGGCATTAATCTGAATCTTTCAATGATGGATTCTTTATCCTGATAATACTTAATTTTTCTTAAGGGACCAGTGCTTTGATGCTTATTGTAGTCATAAGTTGGAGGGCGTAAAGGAGAATCAATCATCACAAGACCGTGAAACATTTCTGGCATCTCGCTAGCCATGAATCCAGCCACATGACCACCAAGAGAATGCCCTACAAGAAAGATCTTTTGATTGGTATTTATTGCTTTTTCTTGATGTAATATTCCTATTAATGCTTCGCTAAAACTTTCAAAATTATATTCTTTTCTATGATCAGATTCTCCCATGCCGGGGAGATCAGGAGCAAAGATAGTGTAGTTTTTATTCAGCAGTGGCGCTATTGGATCCCACCACTTTTTATGAGCACCAGTTCCATGAATCAGAACAATGATATTCTCGGCGTCTTTCCTATCCCATGCTTGATATTTAATATTGCCAAGTTGATGAGAAAGAATCTCTTGTCTTGGATTCTCAGATATAGAAGACTGGAACCAGTTTGGGGCATCTTTTATTTCGGTTGAAAGTGACTCATTAATTTCCATTCATGAGTATTCTAAAGGATAATAAAACTCCATACTATCCACGTAAGCAATGACAACAATTATCAAACCAGCTGCTACAGTAATCTTAATGCGAGATGCAGAAGAAGATGGATTTGAGATATTGATGGTTAAGCGAAGTAGTAGATCTGCTTTTGGAAGCATATATGTTTTCCCAGGTGGTAAATTAGATCCAGAGGATTCCACTCGTGAGCTATATTCGTATTGTAAGGGGATGACTGATTCAGAGGCATCTAGAAAATTAGGCATTGAGAAAGATGGCCTAGCTTATTGGATTGCATGCATAAGAGAGTGCTTTGAAGAGGTAGGAGTTCTATTAACTGGATCAAATGATTCATTGATTCAAGATGCACATAAGCTTAATGCCTTGAGGAATAAACTTAATAATAAAGAAATTACTTTTAAAGATATTTGTATCTCTGAGTCATTAAACCTTAGAGCTAAAAATATTGTGCCGTGTGCTCATTGGATAACACCTACAATTGAGCCAAAAAGATTTGATACAAGGTTTTTTCTTGCTAAGGTAGATTTCAAGCAACTCGCAAGCCATGATGGTTTTGAATTAACAGAAACTATCTGGATCAAACCCAAAGATGCTCTTAAAAGATTGGAAAAAGGCGAAATGAATATGATTATTCCAACCATAGAAAACATTAAAGCTTTGGTTCAATTTTCTTCAAGCAAAGATGCGTTTAATTATTTTTATAGTTTAAAAGATGAAGAAATTCCTCCAATACTTCCTAAATTTATTAAAAAAGATGGTGACTGGATTGGTTTTTTGCCTGGAGACGAGGGGTATGATAATGTCTAGAGATTTCATTGAGAGAGTAACTGCTTCAAATGGAAGTGTATTCACAGGCCCTGGAACAAATAGTTTTCTAATCGGTCGAAATGACATAACTTTAGTAGATCCAGGGCCAAAAATCGATGCGCATATAGAAAACTTGTTGAAGCTTGGCGAAGGAAAAATAAATCGAATTTTGGTTACTCACACACATCGTGATCATTCTCCCGCAGCTATAGTTCTGGGAGAAATGCTAGGGGTTCCACTGATGGGCAGGCTGCTTGAAAAAGATGACTCTCTGCAAGATAAAACCTTTAAACCAGATCGCATCCTTGAACATGGCGATTTAATTGAAACAGATGAATACACCATAGAGACAATCCATACCCCAGGGCATGCTTCAAACCATCTTTGTTATTTAATCCAAGAAGAAAAAGTTATGCTTACTGGAGATCATATTATGAACGGTTCAACAGTTGTTATTGCTCACCCCGATGGATCTATGAAAGATTATCTGAGTTCTTTGGCGTTATTACGAAATTATGATTTTAATAAAATAGGGCCTGGTCACGGTGACTTTTTAGAAGACCCAATGGCTGTGGTTGACTGGATCATTGAGCATAGACTAGAAAGGGAAAAAAAGGTTATCTCTAAGCTAAAGCTTTTTTCAAGCATTACTTCTGCGAATTTAGTAACAAGTGTCTATGATGATGTGGACCCAAAGCTTCATCCTATTGCAATCTGGAGTTTAGAGGCCCATTTATTCAAACTTTTTGAAGATGGAATAGTTGCTTTCGACTCAACAGATAAAATTTGGTCTTTTAAATAGAGTAAATGTTTGCTTTTATCCTAGGCTGCTTATATCTAATTTCAGCCCTAATAAACCTATTTTTGATAAAAGAGAAATTTAATATTTTTGGGTTTATTTATAATCCAAGCAACAGAAAGTTTCTTTTAATTTTTGACACACCTTTTTTGCTCATAAGCTTTGCAGCAATTATTGAAGAAATGCACTGGTTTATCTTAGTGATATTTTTCATGCATGCACTTAATTCAATGACGCTCATAATGAGGCCTCAACTTTTTTATCAATCGAAAGAAGAAATGAAGCTTATGGAAGAGGGCTCTCTAAATAATTATTTAGTAATAATGACTTCTGGAGTAGGTATAGGTTGCTTATTAGTTAGTTATTTTTAAATGACGTTTATTTTTAATTAAATCCTCAACTACACCTGGATCAGCTAAAGTCGATGTATCACCAAGATTGTCAAATTCATCATTGGCGACCTTTCTTAATATCCTCCGCATAATTTTTCCAGATCTAGTCTTTGGAAGCCCCGGAGCCCATTGAATAAGATCAGGTTTAGCAATTGGACTAATTTCTTTTGCGACAAAATTCTGTAATTCTGCTATTAAACCCTCACTTTCTTTCTCTCCTACCATCAATGTCACATATGCATATATACCTTGACCTTTTATTGGATGTTCAAAACCCACAATTGCTGCTTCAGCAACTTTCTCATGCAGCACCAAAGCGCTCTCTATTTCAGCTGTACCGAGTCTGTGACCGGACACGTTTAATACATCATCAACCCTACCTGTAATCCAAAAGTATCCATCTTTATCTCTTTTAGCGCCGTCCCCAGTAAAATAAGAATTTTTATAAGTTGAAAAGTATGTATCAATCATTCTTTGATGATCTCCATAGACGCTTCTTATTTGGCTAGGCCATGATTGAGTGATAATCAAATTGCCGGATTGTTCCCCTTCTAAGACAAGCCCATTTTCATCTACAAGTGCAGGCTTCACTCCAAAAAATGGCAAAGTTGCTGAGCCCGGTTTTACAGGAGTTATACCAGCAATAGGAGAAATTAAAACAGAACCTGTTTCTGTTTGCCACCAAGTATCTATAACATGACACGCCTCTTTACCAACCACTTTAAAATACCATTCCCATGCCTCAGGATTAATAGGTTCGCCAACAGTTCCTAAAATACGAAGACTTTTTCTACTTGTTTTTAATACATGTTTATCTCCTTGAGCCATTAGAGCTCTCAGAGCAGTAGGTGCTGTATAAAAGATAGAGATTTGATGCTTGTCACAGATTTCCCAGAACCTTGATGGATTTGGGTATGTTGGAATTCCTTCAAACATTAAACTTGTAGCTCCATTGGATAATGGACCATAGAGAATATATGTATGGCCGGTAATCCATCCAACATCTGCAGTACACCAATATTTATCATTAGCCTCATAACCAAAAAGATATTTGAAGGTTAAATGCGCCCCCAGCAAGTAACCTCCGGTAGTATGCATGACGCCTTTTGGTTTTCCCGTTGAGCCAGATGTATACAAAATAAATAACGGGTCCTCAGAATCCATTGGTTCGCATGGACAATCACTTGATGCTGCGACAAACATTTCTTTATAATTTCTATCTCTACCAGCCATCCAATCAATCGACCCATTTGTTCGCTGTATGACTAAGCAATGAGCTACTTCTGGACAATCTAATAAGGCAATATCAACATTCTCTTTAAGAGGAATTTTCTTGCCACCTCTTATAGCTTCATCTGCTGTGACAACTATGCTGCAGTCTGCATCTAAAATTCTGTCCTTGAGGGATTCCGGAGAAAAGCCACCAAACACAACAGAGTGTACCGCACCAATTCTTGCGCATGCCAACATTGCGAAGGCTGCCTCTGGAATCATCGGCATATATATACAAACCCTTGATCCTTTTGAAGCTCCTAAATCTTTTAAAATATTCGCAAATTTACAGACATTTTGATGCAAGTCCACATAACTAATTTCTTGGGATTCATTGGGATCATCTCCTTCCCATATAAGCGCAGTTTTGCTTGCATGTAATGTTAAATGTCTATCAATGCAGTTATAGGCGATATTAATTTTTCCGCCTTCAAACCATTTTGAATCAGCAAATTTGCTGTTATGCACGCTTGTAAAGGGCTCTATCCAGGTTAAGTTTTCTTCAGCTTGCTCTCCAAAGAAAGTGTGAGGATCATCAATTGATTGATGATACATAGACTTGTATTCGTCTAAATTTTTTATAAATGGATTAATAAGATTTTTAGGAGGAGAGTATTTTTTCTCAGCCATAGCAATATCTTAGTTTTACAAGATAGAAGGTTGAGGATTAATAAAATTTTTACCTCTAGGGCCAGACATAATTTTATTAATTAACATATCATAGTCAGAACCACCGCTCTCAAGATCAATATCTGAAGCATTAATAATTAACAAAGGAGCATTTTCAAAATACAAAAAGAATTTTGAGTAGGCATCATTAAGTCTTTCTAAATAATCGATGGTTAGAAATTTTTCATCAGGATTCCCGCGTTTGTTAATCCTTTCTAGTAAAATCTCTACAGGAGCTTGAAGATAAATTACTAAATCAGGCGAAGGAGCATCTAGTGTTAAATGTTCATATACTTTGTCATACAATCCCATTTCTTCTTCGGACAGAGTAACTTCAGCAAATAATCTATCTTTTTGAATCAAAAAATCAGCGACACGCACAGGCTCAAATAATGACCTTTGTTTTAAGTCCTCAATTTGCTGCATGCGCTGAAACAAGAAGAATAACTGGGTTGCTAGTGCTGACTGTTTTGGATTCCTGTAAAAGTTTTTAAGAAAAGGATTTTCTGCAGGTTGCTCTAGAAACACATCGTAATTGAAAGTCTCAGCAATTTTATGAGCAAGTGTAGTCTTTCCTACGCCAATCGGTCCTTCAATCGCAATATATTTTGGAAGCGGAGCTTCCTTTAAAGCTGGTTCCATAAGGTTTTTACTCTGTTTGTTAAAGGTTAGCTTAACTCTTCCAAGAAACCAAATTTTTTCTTAATTGGACCACTTCGTGATTCCCTTAATGACTTTAGCAATTCAATTTTTCTTGGCCTGTTAACTTTTTGAAATTGAGTCCACCAATCACCCATACCTTGAGAATCTCTTGCTGCTTCTTCCCTTAAAAGCAAAAAATCATATGCGGCTCTAAAGCGAGGATGATTTAAAATTTTATAAGGCTGGTGTCCCAATCGAGTTTCAAGCTTTAATTGCAGAGACCAAATATCTTTAATATATCCATGGAATTTTCTAGGAACAGCAGTTAATACTTGTTGCTCTCTAATAATCCTATCCATGCTTCTAAAAAACTTTCTCAGATTTAGATTTCCTCTTTCTTTTGATGCATCAATTAACCTTGGCCAAAGTAAAGCAGCAATAAGAAATCCCGGGGTTACAGATTTAGATTCCTTCAATCTATTATCAGTATTAATTAATGCAGCATGCTGAAATCTTAAGCCAAATGAATTTTCAACATAATTATCTGTATTAATTAAATATTTTAAGACACCAAATGAGTCCAACTTACTAAAATTATTAAGAGCTTTTTTTGTAAGAAAAATTTTACAGAACTCATCAAACATCCTTGCATTAGAAATATTTCCTAGTAAATGACCTTTTTGATATATAGCCTCTTTGACATCATTAGAAATTTTAAAATCTAGTTTTGAGCTGAACCTAATTGCACGTAAACTTCTTACAGGATCTTCTTCAAACCTAATTAGAGGATCGCCAATTGAGACAAGAATTTTTTTTTGTATATGTTGCAGACCACCATGAAAATCACATAAATGATTTTCTATTGGATCAAAATACAGCGCGTTGATAGAAAAGTCTCTTCTGATGCAATCCTCTTCTAGAGTCCCCCAAACGTTGTCTCTTAGAATTTTTCCTTCAGCATCCTTGATAACCCCTGAGCCATTATCTTTATTAGAGGTATTTGCTCTAAAGGTTGAGACTTCAATAAGTTCATTCCTGCTAAAAACATGAACTAAACGGAATCTCTTACCAATAATTCTTGATGACCTAAAGAGTTTCCTTACTTCTTCGGGAGTAGCATCAGTTGATACATCAAAATCTTTTGCTTTGATTCCAACCAGTGAATCACGAACACATCCACCAACCAGATATCCTTGAAAGCCAGATTGCTTTAATTTTTTTACAATTTCAATTGCAAGAGGACTAAATTTGTTTTCCTTTAGTATTTTTGGAGCTTTTGTTGCAGATGCTTTATTTTTTTTATTCAAAAGCTTAAAAGGAAATTTTTTGAGCTGGGTCGCTATCCACCAAGTTGTTTTTCTTTGATTTCATCTAGTGTCTTGCAATCAATGCAATGTGTAGCCGTTGGACGAGCTTCAAGTCTTTTCACCCCTATTTCTATTCCACAAGCATAACAGTATCCGTAATCATCTTGTTTAATTTGTTCTAATGAGCCCGCAATTTTATTTATAAGTTTTCTTTCTCTGTCTCTTGTCCTCAGCTCAAAAGCAAATTCTTCTTCTTGTGAAGCTCTATCAATAGGGTCTGCATATGACTCACCTTTATTTTTAAGATGATCAAAAGTTTTTTGCATTTCTTCACGTAAGTGTTCACGCCACTCAATTAGAACAGCATTAAAGTGTTTTTTCATTGCAGCGCTCATGTATTTTTCACCCTTACGACCTTTATACGAAGATATAGGAGTATTTCTTTTCTTACGAAATATTTTCTTAGGAGGAGCTTTCTTCGCAGGAGTTTTCTTAGCAGGAGCTTTCTTCGCAGGAGCTTTTTTTGCAGGAGCTTTCTTAGCAGGAACTTTCTTCGCAGGAGCCTTTTTTGCAGGAGCTTTCTTCGCAGGAGCCTTTTTTGCAGGAGCTTTCTTAGCAGATATTTTTTTTAGTGTATTTTTCTTGGTGGCTGTTTTCTTAGCAGTAGATTTTTTTGTATCTGCTTTTTTTGGCATATTTTAATCAATAAAAGTTTTTAGGCGGATGAAATTATCAGAAAGCGAGTCAATAATCTAGTTTTTTTTATAATTATTTAATACTTCTTGATATTCTTCTTGGGTAAGTCTGGGTCCAAATGTCTCTACAACCCTTGATGCGCCATAATTTGCAAATTCAGCACAAGATCTTAAATCATGATTTTGAAGCAAGGCATACAAAAAACTGCCTGCAAACATATCTCCAGCTCCATTAGTGTCAATAGGGTTTATATTGACATTAGGAGTATTAATTATTTCATCGTTAGTAACTACAACGCTGCCTTCTTCCCCCATAGTAATTATTGAGGTGTAAGACTTTTCTTGAAGTTTGATCAATGCCTCTTCAATCTTTGCAGCATCAACGAAAGCCATTGCCTCATCATCATTGCCAAAAATGTAGTCCAACCCAAAAGATTCTATTTCATTAAATTTATCCTTAAATCCCATTACAATTCCTGGATCAGATAATGAGAGAGCTATCTTTACATCTGGGAAGTTTTTTAAGTGTTCAAGAGCCTTTAAAGTTACCCTATAATTTTCCTCGCTTGTCACCATATATCCTTCGATATAGAAAATTTTTGAATTTGCAATTTGGTCTAGATCAAGATCGCTTTCATCCATCAGCGAGCTAATATTTAATGCAGTAGTCATTGTCCTTTTAGCGTCAGGAGTAACAAGAATAAGGCACTTTCCAGTTGGAACAGAGTTTGCAGATGCTTTATTCCCTTTATGGCCAACTCCAGCCTCTTTTAAGCTTTTAAGATACCTTAGCCCATCTTGGTCTTCAGATACTTTACAAATATGAAAGCACTTAGCACCAAAGGAGGCTGCAGCAACAAGGCTATTAGTTGCAGATCCACCACAGTCAGAAACAGTATCTGCTCCCGAGGCAATAAGTCTTTCTATTATTGGAGCATGCTCCTCAGCACTTGAGAGTGTCATTTGATCAATTTCTAAACCAAGCTCAGAAATAATACTATGCTCCACCTTAAAAACAGTATCTACAAGAGCATTTCCAATTGCGCTAATATCGTTTTTCATTTTTATAATTCCTTAATTGCTTCTTCAATCTTGCTTTTAGTTTGGTCCAGTATAGATTGATCATGAGTTGATGATATAAATCCAGCCTCATATTTTGAGGGAGCAAAGTATATACCACGATTTAAAGCAGCATAAAAAAATTTTTTAAACATCTTATCGCTGCTCTTTACAACATCCTCAAAATTATTTGGCAAATGTTCTGAAAAGAAAAAACCAAACATGCCGCCAATAGAAGAGGTTGAAAATGGTATGCCTTTTTCATTCATAAGATTTTTTGTATGAGCCATTATTTCTGCAGATGCTTTTTCCAATTCATCAAATGGATTTTTTTGGATTAAAGTTTCTATAAGTGCAATGCCAGCACTCATCGCCAATGGATTTCCAGATAATGTTCCAGCTTGATATATAGGACCTAATGGAGCGAGTTGATCCATAACTGATTGCTTACCTCCAAATGCTCCAACAGGAAGTCCACCGCCTATCACTTTTCCAAGGGCGGTTAAGTCAGGTTGAATCTTATATATGGCTTGTGCTCCCCCTAGCCCTACTCGAAAACCCGACATAACCTCATCAAATATAAGAAGAGAATCATGTTTATCGCATAACTCTCGTAAGGCATTTAAGAATTGAGGCTCTCCAGGAATAAATCCCATATTGCCTGCAATAGGCTCAACAATTATTGCAGCAAGATCATCACCAATTTCATTGATAACATTTGATAAACTTTCGATATTATTGTAAGTAAGGCTATATGTTAGTGCCGCCAGTTCTTCAGGTATTCCAGGAGAATCTGGTAAGCCAAAAGTTGAGACACCAGAACCCGCTTTAACCAACAATGAATCAACATGCCCATGATAACAACCTGTAAATTTAATAATTTTATTTTTACCTGTAAAACCCCTAGCAAGCCTAATGCAACTCATTGTTGCCTCAGTTCCAGAATTCACCATACGTAATTTCTCCATTGAGGGGACCTGGCTTTTAATTATGCTTGCAAGTTTATTTTCCAAACTTGTAGGGGCGCCATAACTCGTTCCAAGCTCAAGTTGAGCTTTAATAGCTTCTAATATAATTGGATTTGAGTGACCAAGAATCATTGGCCCCCATGAGCCAATGAAATCTATGTATTGATTTTCATCTTCGTCAATTAAAATGGGGCCTTTTGCAGATTTAAAAAAAATAGGCTTGCCATCAACATTTTTAAATGCCCTAACTGGAGAATTTACACCTCCTGGCATAAGGGATTGAGCTTGCTCATAAAGCGATTCTGAATTTTTTCTTTTCAAAGATATTTAGTAATATATTTTTTATAGCTAGCGATGCTGAATGATAGATTATATCAAATTTCTTTATAGTATTTTTGTTAAAAAAGTAGGATTTTAAAACTTAAAGACAGCAGCAACAATTCCACCCAGCAAAAGCAAGACCGGTATTTCATTAAAAATTCTTAACTTAAAACCAGTCCAATTATGAGAATTCGAACCAAGATCTTTTAGAATCTTCAAACAAAAAATTTGATAGAAAATTAAAACCAATACTATGAGAATCTTAGCGATAATCCATTTTTGTGAGAAAAACCCAATCCAATCAGACCCAAGAAAGCCCATCATTAAACCAAAAAATAATGCTAATAAGCCTAACGGAGTAATGAATCTAATTAAGTTTGTTTGCATTATTGCTAATTGATCTTTTACATCCTGATTGTCACTCTCAACGTGATAAACAAACAGGCGTGGTAAGTAAAAAATACCAGCAAACCATGAAACCATGAATATGATATGCAGGACTTTAAAAACTAGATATAGGCTCATTTAAGTCATATCTTAGCGCTTCTAGAGCCCTGATAGAAAAATATTTTAGCTTAAGTATTGTTGAATATATTTTTAATCCTATAAACTAAGCAGTAAATGAGTTCTGAAATGACATCAATCAACTTAAGTGGCAATGCTGTGAAGCGTATCCAGGATCTTTTGCCCAGCCATAAATCTAATTACTTTAGGGTTTATGTAACTGGCGGAGGGTGCTCAGGTTTTCAATATGGTTTTAAGTTTGATGATAGCCCTGAAGGGGATGATGATGTTGTTGATTTTGATGGATTCACAATCTTATTAGACTCGCTTTCGTATCCATATCTTTATGGCTCAACTTTAGATTATGTAGAGGATTTATCGGGTTCAAGATTCTTGGTTACAAACCCAAATGCAAAGACTACTTGTGGGTGCGGTGAGTCATTTACTATTTAGATTTAGTCAGAGTTCCAACCAACCCTTTATTTTTTTTTACGATAAGAGTATTTTTACACAGTCTCTGACTTGCCATCCATCCAAATGCCATAGCCTCAATTGCTTGAGGGTCAAAACCGTATTCATTGGTTGAAATGAGGCTCATATTTATATGTTTTTCAATTGAGTATATTAAGAATGCATTTCTCAATCCGCCTCCACATACAATCACTTCATGGGGAAATTTCCTTTGTGAGCCCAAAGATTTTGCAATGCTAATAGCAGTGAGTTCGGTCAGGGTGGCTAATATATCGTAAGAAGATCTTTTAAGAAGCTGCTTAGGAATAAACCTTATATTAAATATTTCTTTGCCTGTAGATTTTGGGTGCCGCCTTCTAAAAAATGGATGGCTTAACATTTGATTAAGTGAAGGGATATGAATTATCCCCTTTTTTGCATATTCACCGTTTCTATCAAAGGGGCGATTAAGAAAGTTTTGACAATATATATCCATGAGTGCATTGCCGGGTCCGCAATCAGAACCATAGAAATTATGCTTTCCATCCAAGTAGGTATAGTTTGAAATCCCACCAATATTTAATACCACCAAGGGAATATTTTTTTTTGCAAATAATTTTTGGTGAAATTCTGGAACAAGTGGGGCGCCTTCTCCGCCAAGTTTAATATGATCATTTCTAAAATCGCTGATTACATCTATACCACATTCATTAGCTATTATTTTAGGATCTCCAGCTTGAATGGAGAAAGGATATTTGCCTTTTGGCTTATGAAATAATGTTTGCCCTGATAGACCAATTGCTGCAATATTTTTTTTATTAATTTTATTTTGAGAAAGAAATTGTTTTATTGATTTGCTAAAAGCTTGCCCAATTCTTTTATCGAGATCAAAATACATATTAAGACTTAACTCTTGGCGCTGGATTGCTCTGGATATATCCTCCCTTAATTGTGTGGGATATTTAAAAGAACTAAATTTCAATAAACTAATATGATTAGCAACATTTAAAGAACAAATATCTATTCCATCGTGACTAGTGCCACTCATTGTTCCTATAAACATGTTATCTGAAGAGGTTTTCATTTGGATCTCTAGATAATAACTGATCTGCTATTTCTATGTAATTATTTCTTAATGTTTGAAATTGATCCATTTTAGATTGATCTAGTGGAGATGCTGAAGGTAAGGCTACCTTCAAGGGGTCTGTTCTTTTTTCTCCGATTCTAAATTCGTAATGAAGGTGAGGGGCCGTTGCTAGTCCTGAGTCGCCTACAAAACCTATGGTTTGACCCTGAGATACTTTTGTTCCCTTAGAAATGAGCGGATGATACTTTTCTAAATGAGCATACAAAGTTGTTATTTCTCCCCCGTGACGAATCACTATTGTTCTTCCATATCCACTTTTCCACCCAACTGATTGAATTACTCCTTCACCAGTTGAGCGAATAGGTGTTCCCCTTTTTGCTGCATAATCAACGCCGTTGTGAGCTCTTATAGTATTAAGGATCGGATGCCTTCTGTTTGGGTTGAAATGTGAACTTACATATGCAAAATCAAGCGGCGCTTTCAAAAAAGCTTTTTCCAGGCTGCCACCAAACTCATTAAAGTAATCCCATTTCTTATTTTTGCCATTGTATCTAATTGCAGTGTATCGATTATTTTGATTAAAAAATTCTGCAAATAAAATACTGCCATTTTCAATTTGCTGCCCATCTACAAAAGGCGTTTCATATAGTAGTTTAAACCTATCACCAGCCCTGATATCAAAAACAAAATCAATATCCCAACCAAAAATATAAGCTAGATCCATGATCACGCTCTCAGGAATATCATTTTTTAATCCAGCTAAATAGAAAGATGACTCAATGACCCCAGTTTTAAAGGAGTTTATAAGTTCCGGTTTTTTAACGATCTTTTTAATTAATATTTTTGGTGATAGTTCAATTTGATAAGAGAGCAAAGGTCCTTTATAAATATGAATTTCTTGGAGCTTTTCATCTATAGATAAAAATTCCAACCTATCTTTGGGGAGAATGTTTTTAACTTCATTTGATGTATCTTCTCTAAATATTTTATAAGTATTATTTAGGGAGACTTTATATTTCTCGAATATCAATGAGAGGTTTTCACCTTCTTGAACAATATGAATTTTCTTAGTTTGAATACTGGCAATATTTTGATTAGGTAATAGTAGAGTTTCTGAAATTAATTCTGATGAGAATCTTTCTTCTTCCACCCCAGCATCATAAATTAACAAAATGCCAATTATTGCTAGCAAAACAAAAGGCAATGTTTTGGCATTGGGTTTATAGGTGCTCACAGTTTCTTAATTTATTGAATGAGTTCAAAAGAAAGCGTACCGATATTTTCAATTTTTGCTTCAATTTTATCATTTATGCTGAGTCTGCTGACGCCTGAGGGAGTGCCAGTAAATATGACATCTCCAGCCTTTAGTGTTATAAATTTCGATAACCAGCTGATTAATTCATCTACTTTCCATGCCATATTTAATAGATTGCTAGA
>CEQX01020649.1_pt1 | contig 13475 bp, 13 predicted proteins | sample 356261 | NCBI WGS metagenome assembly CEQX01 (sample SAMEA2621076, study PRJEB7988) | marine metagenome | isolation source: saline water (ENVO:00002010), including | reverse complement strand
GATGTAGAGATGCTTCATACAACATCACTTTCGGACGGAACAACATCCACTAATGAAGCGACAGCAACAATACTGTCATCACAAAGCCTTCTGAGTAGCGAAGTGTTTGCGATTGGGTCTGGTTCGGAAAAAGAGGTAGTGTTCAATCTTCAGGCTAATACGCCTCCTAGCCTTTCTATTACATCTCCTTATTCTGGACAACGTTACATGGAAACCACGCCAGTGGAAGTCTCCTTGGTTGTATTGGATGATACGACTGATGTTGAGAACATTGGTCTTAGCTGGTCCGTTTTTGACGCACAAAACCAACCCGTGACGCAGGGCCAGACACCTTCGGTCCAATTTAACATCTCATCACTCGATCCAGGCCTTTTCGTCCTTCAGTTTGTGGCAACCGATAATCTTGGTCTTGCGACGATGATAGAAATTGACATCGAAATAACACAACTTGATACCGATGGAGATTGGGTTTCAACGTGTAGTTCAGATACATGGTTTGATCCATCGACTGGGTTGCAATGTGGGCCAGATATCTACGACCCCGACGATGACAATGATGGGCGCTTGGATGACAATGACGTCTGGCCTAAAGATCCGTGTGCTTGGATAGATACCGACGAAGATGGACAACCCGATCGAATCGATTGCCCATCAGGGGCCTCAACCACGTTGTTTGAAGATCAAGATGATGATGGAGACGGCATTCCAGATGAATTAGAAGGTACTTCTCTAGGTAAGGAAGAGGGTAATGCAACGGCATTAATCTTGATTTGTTCAATTGTAATCTTGGTTCTCATTTTATTCTTCATTCGTGTTCGTGGCGGTGGGCCGAAATCTCTCGGTGAAATCGACGAACGAATGTTGTGAGGTGAATTCATGCTTCCAAGCGCAGAACCCGTCGCCCTTGCCATGGTCATCATTCTCTGCGCCATTGTGGTATGGGATGCATGGTGGCTTACTCGACAACACCGGGATATCTCTGAATTTGGCCATCTTCCGAACAATGGATTTGCATGGAAAAGCAATCGTAATCACGAGATGTTCCGCCAATGGGCCAATCTCGGTTCAATGGCGGCCATGATGGCTTTACCATGGGGTTTTGCCTCTTTCTCCAATACGCCGATTGCCTACGTTATTGTCTGGGACATATTGCTTGGTTTCCATATTATTTCGCTCTTGGTCCCAAAGCGTTATGCTGTCACATCCACCCATCTTTTTGCGGATGGGCAACGGTATGAATGGAGTAGACTCGTCCTCGCAAAGCGTCAGCCGAAGCATCGAATTATGCTACTTCGTAAGGGCTGGGGGCCGTTTGGGCCACTACCTCTAGGTGGTGATCGGGCAGACCTCGACATTGCAGCTGAGAAAATCATCGACATCCTTCATCTTGGTCAAGAGGAATGAAGGGGTATGGCTAAGTGATTCCTTGATGTGTTAAGAGTATGGAATGGGCTCGCAGTGGTGATGATGTGGTTGTGGTTCTTGAACCGGGCGAAGAAATCCACGCCTCCTTACGAAAACTTGCGGATGAACTCGAAATCAACGGCGCAGTAATCACAAGTGGAATCGGACGTACCATGAATTCCACATTTGGATACATGGATGAGACTTTTACCTACCATCGACGTTGTCTTGAGCAACCTGCTGAACTGGTTACGCTCCAAGGTAATCTAGCCCGTCACGAGGACGGTTCAGCATTCACACATCTTCATGCTACGTTTGCAGATGATGAATTCGTAACCAAGTCCGGGCACATGTTTGAGGCGACTGTCTTTGTCGTAGCAGAGATTCACATGAGAATTATGTCGCAAATTGTAATGACGCGTTGTCCAATGGTTGATGGCGAGTTCGTTGAATTAAAACTTCAAAATCGGGACCCTTAAATGGGGTCGAGATGGTGGTAACGCATGGCTCAAGGAGGCGACGAAAGTATCCGCAACCAGAGCCGAATAGCGTGGCTAGCTCAGCAGATTGCACATCACTCGGACCTGTATTACAACCATGCTCGGACAGAAATCTCAGATGCTGAATTCGATGTTCTTTGGGACGAGTTAAAGCACCTGGATTCTGAACATCCACAACTTCAGCGGGTCGGTGCAGAAGTAGACCCAGGGACAGTGAAGGTCGATCATATGTTCCCAATGCGTTCCCTTAACAAAGGAACAACAGATGAAGACATTGCTCATTTTGTCCAAGAATCTTCATTGGAATCAACCCGTTTTATTTCCCAACCAAAGTTAGACGGATCGGCATTATCTTTGGAGTACAGAAAAGGCAGGCTTGTCCGAGCAGCAACCCGTGGCAGTGGAGATAGGGGAGAAGATGTGACCAAAAACGCTCGAAGAGTGGACAACGTCCCCTCTGCTTTGGGCGTAGATGTCGATGTCCATATTCGTGGCGAAGTCGTCATGAAACTATCCGTCTTTGAGGAGAAATATCGAGATATTTCTCCTAATCCAAGAAACCTAGCGGCAGGGGCATTACGCCAGAAGAAAGCCGATGGGAAAGCCGATGCGAGCGATTTGGTTTTTCTTGCATACGATGCCAAGTTTCCTCGAGAAGGAGACCGCCATCCAGACTCGACCACCCCTCCCAATGAGAAATTCGACAGTGCAATTCTTGAGTGGTTAACCAAAACAGCAGGCGTTGAGCCTGCTCCTTGGGTTGTCCATAATTCGGCCACGGAAATTGCTTCCATTGAATCTCTTTGTCAAGAAACACGATTATGGAGCAAAGGGAGAGAATCTTACGCTTTCGAGATTGATGGCCTCGTCTTCAAAGTGGATGATCTTGAGAAAAGAGACTTACTCGGTACGACTGCACACCATCCAAGATGGGCGCTTGCGTGGAAATTCCCTCCAGAGGAGGCAACTTCTGTCTTGCTTGATGTTGATTGGCAAACGGGCCGAACAGGTACTATAACCCCGGTCGCTCGTCTCGCTCCACAGCGAGTGGGAGGCGTCACAGTGGAGAACACCACCCTGCATAATTTGGGCGAAGTTGAACGCTTGGACATTCATATCGGCGATAAAATCCGTATTGTCCGTCGAGGCGATGTGATTCCAAAGATTGAGGCGAGTCTTGGAGCAGCCACACAAAGTGATATTGATGGCAGAATACATGCGGATGGTGAACCCTTCACGGGCGTACTACCGCAACGCAGAAGGATTGCTCCGCCACAAACCTGCCCAGCATGCGATGGGCCGATTGAGATTGAAGGAGCATTCATCCGATGCACGGATGTCCAGTGTTCAGCTCGACTTGGTCGGAGCATTCTGTACTATTGCAGAGCACTGGAAATGGACGGAATTGGCGAGAAACTTGTCGAACAACTCATCGATGCTGACCTCATATCGAGTATTCCTGATTTGTACCGACTTGATGAGAATATGTTGCTCTCTCTAGAGAGAATGGGGCAAAAATCCGCTGACAAAGTATTGGGAGAAATAGAGAAAAGCAGTTCCATGACGTTCTCTAAATTCTTATCTGCGCTTGGTCTACCTGGAATTGGTCCAGAACTTGCTTCTTCCATTTCAAATCATTTCGAGGCCCCAGAACACCTTTTACAATGGGTAGATGAAAGTGTGAAGGATGCTGTACGAGTTTCAGAACTTACTTCGATCGATGGTGTAGGGGAAATTGTTGCCTTACAACTCCGAGACGGGCTTCACTTACGAAGAGAGATTGTTCACGATCTCCTTACTCAACTTACCATTGAAAAAGAGACGCGGATCACCGAAGGAGGCATCTTTGACGGTATGACATTCTGCGTCACAGGGACTTTAGCTGAACCAAGGAAGAGCATTCAAGCACGAATTAAAGGGGCAGGAGGCAAGGTCGTAGGAAGCGTTTCGGGAAATCTGTCGGTCTTGGTGGTTGGAGAAAATGCCGGGTCTAAACTTTCCAAAGCTGAGAAATTAGGAATTCAAGTATGGGACGAACAAACACTTCTTGCACAAATAGCAAACAAACCGGAGACGTCTAAACCAGAAACATCCACGAGCCAACCAACATTGTTTGATTATTGAGATAATTCCCGTCGTCAAGAACGAACATTCTTAACAAGCATAGGATATTTTTTCCCTATGCAACTGAAGGCTATTCTCCTCTCAGCCGTTGTTGCGCTGGTCATGCTTTCACCAATAATTGAAGCCTATTCAAGTGGTAAACACAACTCCTCTGGAGGTTGCGGTTGCCATGGAAGCAGCTCTTCTGTCACAATCACAGACAATTTCCCGTCGAGTTACACGCCAGGTCAAACCTACTCCATCCAAGTCTCGGTATCTGGTGGCATCTCTGGAACAAAAGGTGGGTTTAACGTTGAAGTAGACAAAGGATCTTTATCGACAGGTGGGAACTCAGGAGTCAAGGTCAGTGGCAAATCAGTTACTCACTCAAACAAGGCAAATCGCGCATGGAGTTTTGACTGGACAGGCCCATCTGCTGGAAGTGGAACCGTATCTGTTGGAATTGCTGGAATGACTGCAAATGGGGCGAGTGGAACCAACGGCGATGCTTGGTCAACAAAAACTCTAGCTATTACAGAAACAGTAGTTTCAACCAACAACCCACCGACAGTTTCCAATATTCAGATTACTCCATTGGTTGCGAATTCAGCAGATGATCTGACAGCCACATACATCTTCAACGACCAAGATGCTGGGGATACTGAATCGGGAACACTGATTCATTGGTACAAGAATGGAGTACATACAACACAACACGATGGGCTAACCACACTGGCAAAAGCACACACAACGCGTAACGACGATTGGCAAGTATTGGTTACGCCGAGCGATGGTGAGGATTTTGGAGCAACCGATAGCTCAAATATCATCACAGTCGCCAATTCACCACCCTCAATTTCATCGGTTCTCCTATCCCCGTTAACCCCCACCACAGAGGACAACATCACTTCTACGATCGCAGGTCAAAACGATGAAGATGGAGATGCATTATCGTTCGAATACAGATGGTATCTCGATGGCAACTTGCAAGAGAGTCTAAACAACCTCAGCCAACTTCCATCGCTTGCTACCAGAAACGACGATATTTGGATGCTTGAGATTCGCGCTTACGACGGGGAAGACTATTCCAATTGGGCAGGGTCAAATTCAATCACGATTGGTCAGCATACATCGAACACGGCACCAACTGTGGATTCCATCACAATTACTCCAACAAACCCAGATACTCAAGACCATCTCGTGGCCCAGGTAACGTCTTCGGATGCTGACTTAGATTCGATTACTGCCACGGAGTACCAATGGCGAAAGAATGGGGCCATTGCCGGTATAACATCGTCAACGGTCGACTCCTCGACAACAAGCAAAGGAGAAGTGTGGTCTGTTGAAGCGCGGGTTAATGACGGAACAGTTTGGTCAGCATGGACAACCTCATCACCGCAACAAATCCTCAACTCGGTCCCGGTGCTCGAATCTGCGACAATCAGTGCCGTTGAGGTCCAAACCGATGAGAACGTAACCCTAACTGCAACAATGAGCGACGTTGATGGCGATGCATTGACAATGAACATCATGTGGTATCTTGATGGAACATTACAACCAGATTATACCAACGAGGCAATCCTTCCCTCGACATTGACCAGCAAAGGAACCGTTTGGACTGCAGTGATTCAAGCATACGATGGCACTGATTTGAGTTTAGAAAGTCAAACACTATCTGTGGAAATTGTCAATTCCCCTCCTGAAGTGTCAGTAGCACTTGAACAAGTAACATCGGAGGATGAACTTACCATTGGAACAGAGATTGCAGATGTTGACGGTGACGACGTCGAAATCGTCTCCGTAACATGGTTCCGTAACGGTTTCCGGGAAGGTTCGCTAGATGATGCCACAACCGTCCCCGCAACATTCCTAGGGCCAGGTCAAGAGTGGAGCGTTGAATTAGTATCCACGGACGGCGAGGCAACCGTTCTATCATCAGCCTCTGTCACCATAGCAAACGCACCACCAATCGCTGAGATTTCCATTCTCACAGAGTCACTTTTTGCAGGCGAACGTGTTCATCTTTCTGCAGCCCAATCCAGCGATCCAGACAATTCAATCGTTCGGTATCAATGGACCTGGCAAGGCGGAGCAACTTCTGGAATCCAAACCTCTTTACTGTTGCCTCAAACTGGTACAATCGAAGTATCGCTTCTTGTTACCGATGTCGCTGGAGCAACCAATACAACGACGGTAGGCCTTAGCACAATTCCTGCACTCCCGTGCCCAATTCTGTCTTCAAGTGTTTCAGGAAATAACGTCAATCTCGTCTGGACATGGACATCGCCCGAATCCACATCTTTTGAAATAAAGCGAAATGGGGTAACACTCGGTATTACCAATACCACCTCATTTAGCGATACGCCAACACTATCTGGTCTTTCATCCTACCAAATTCAAACTTTTATCGGTGATCGAGCTCTCGAATCACCATGCCAGAATCCATCAGTAGATGCAACGATTGAGGTATCACTTGTTGACGTTGAAGATGGCCCATCTGCTCTTGGGGGACTTGGTTTAGGTTCAATCTATGCTCTGCTTGGTATTTTCCTATTGGTATCAGCTTTCTTACGGCGGGGTGAATGAATATGCGATTCAAACTCGTAGTGTTGATTGTGATTTCCTTATTGGTTCCGCTTCATGTAAGTGGGAATCCAGGTGGCGTCGGTAACAGCCTAGAAGATATGCAGTGTGGGGGGGCATGTCACGGCGATGCGAATCAAAACGCAACCTCCAATCTTGAATTGAGTTTGCAACCGTCAGGAACAGTATGGGTCGGCCAGCCTAGTGAAATCACAGTGGATATCACTGGGTTTGAATCTCACGAAATCGATGATATTGGTATTTTCCTGCTCTCATCAACGAATGCGAATGGCGATATACCGACCACAGACGGATGGGAGATTCTCTCCGATGGAATGGGTGGAACAAACAACTACATTGAGTATCCATCGATTGATTCCGCAATGTTAACACATTCTTGGATTCTAAGAGCTGAAGAAATAGGGGACAGAACACTGTATGTGTCTGTACACCATGGCGATAATACTGGTGTAAATTCAGGCCGACCGTTCTTTGGGGTCTCACAGGCTTTCACAATTGCAATCGAACCCATCCCAGAAAATCTGCAACGCCTTAGCCCCGATTATAAACCTCCAACTTCCAGAGAAATTGGAGATTCTACCGAGCTCTGTCTTGAAACCATTGCAACAAGTGCTGTTGCGATTGAATGGCGAGAACCATCAGGTACTGAAACACGATTGGTTGCAACACAAAACGGCGATTGCTGGAGGGCTGATTTGCCCGCTGCATTGGAAAGTTCAACGATTGAATGGCGAGCCATCTTGGACGGTGAAGGACCGCAACAAGCCACACCATGGTTCTCATTGACCAGCATTGAACCGTCTTGGGAAGCAGATCAACTAGCCCTCATGCTTCAGTCGATTGCTCATTGTGTTCTGTTCTTTGGATTGGTGATTCTTGTTCGGAAGCCGGTGTCTGTCGAAGATAATTACAAACAATACGATTCAAGCATCGAAGTACAAGATAATCCTCCTTTGCCCGAGGAGGGTCTACCGCCGGGATGGACGATGGAACAATGGAAAGCCTATGGAAAAGACTTCTTGGAGGGCACATTATGATTGAATCTGCAACTTTCCACGTCATTACCACCGAACTCGTCGTAGGATCATTTGCTTTGGCCGGATTTTGCTTTTTCCTTCATTCTATCCTTTTGTTTAGGAAGAACCATACTCAACTTGTTCCGACGATGGAATCGACTGCTCACGTGGCGCTTCTGTTCGGACTTCTTGCTCTTCCCTTTGCGATTCTCTCTGGGATTGGGGCATCTCCTAATGGAGCAAACTCTTCTCCTCTCCTCGCTAACAAAATGTTGCTCTCAACGGCCGGAGGGGGACTTGCTCTCGGCGTCCTTTATGCACGCTGGAAGATGAACGACGATTGCTCATCCAAACATATTCACAACGCATTTGGTATACTTTCAACCAGTTGCATGCTTCTCACAGCATCACTAGGAGGTAGCTACGCTCGTGGAGATTCGTTGACTGAATTCATACCTTTCGTGAAAGACAGTTCGTTGGTCTTACCGCCTTGGATGAGTATTACGGTCACTGCATTAATTGTTAGTGCGCTTGTTTTGCGCCGGACTTCAACCGTAAAGCATCGATGAAGGCGAAGGCGTTTCATTCGGTGCCGCTTGACTCAGTAATGACTTCAGTTGTTCCTCTAGCATCTGTGCTTCCTTAAGCAACGGTTGATCGTCAAGTTGCGTGGTTGGCAGAATCGCATTGAGTTTCTTCACCAGCGTGGCTGCGGCTCGAGCATCTGGGAAACGGGGGTCTGCTTCGACCATGACGCTCAACACGTCGATTGCTCGCCGTCGAGCTTCACTTAACAACACGCCATTGATTCCACGAATAACCCCGCTTGAAAGCAACGGTACATCCATGCTGCTTAGCATCTCACATACGTGATCAGTTGCACCTATGCCCACCAAATCTATATCTTCGGTATCCTCATATTCAATTGTGGGTTCTTCAACTCCGGAATTGCCCCCAAGTCCGTCTTTCGAAAACGCATCAACGAGAATTCCCATGCGAATTTTTGAGCCTTTTGACCAATCGTACAATGCCCAAACAATGTCATGAACCAACGGGCTGGGTATGACAAGTTCGCTCATCAAAAGAATAATCTTGTCGCAGCCCTCGATACTGCATTCGGGTTTTCCTGCGTAAGCACGAATAATCGGCATAGGTTTTCCATCTGTCACCAATGTAAGTGGTGGGAGCCGAGGGTCGACCACGCCACCAACAAATTCCAAATCTAAATTATCGATCAAATAGTGGCCAACAATGCTTGATACCATACCTACACTTGGAAAACAGGTGATGACAAGGGCCCCTTCAGTCACAACGTCTGCTCGAATTTTGACAAGTGTTCCTTCCATAACTACGACTTGCCGAGGAGGCATTCAACACTTTCGCCTTCAAGCGTAGGTTTCATGTCCTTCAACGTAAGGGGGTGTCTATGGTCGAGGAGCGAAAGCACAGCCTCTCGCCCTCTGCTTGGAACAGATACGAAACATGCCCTCGGATGTATTGGCTCAGTCGTCAAAAGCTACCCCGCAAGACGGGCATGGCCGCATCATTAGGAACTGCAGTCCATGCATCAATTGAGGATTTACTGCAGATCGATATATCAGGGCGTGAGCCAGGTGAATCAAATTGGATTCTTGGCGAAGCGGATGATTTGTTAAGGAAGCGATGGGAAGAAGAGAAACAAATTTTTCACGACACTCCTCGACATCCTAATTGGAAAGAGGACAAATACAGAGAGGCGCAAAAGCAACAAAAAGGCGCAATAAACATGCTTCTAGATCATGTTGGAGTGCAAGGCTTGTCCCATGACCGAATTACGATTGCATTATGGAAGAAGATACAATCCCTCACTATCGCAGTAGAGGGCGAACTCGTCACGAAAGACGGCCGTCTAATGGGTCGATTGGATTTGCTTCTCGCTAAGATTGATGATGATGGAAACCTCACAGGATGGCTTGTTGCCGACTTGAAAACCGGAAAACCGCCTCAAGGAAAACTCAAGCCAGAGGTCAACAGGCAACTGCGCATGTACCGAGACATTCTTCTTTCCAACAATCTGAATGCACCTGCAGTTCAAGCTCAAGGGTGGTATACGGATACATCCTCAAAATGGGATGCATCTGGCGGTAATGTACTTGAAGCAGCCTATGAGGCATGGGATGCAACTCAGCCCACACCAACTCCACTTGACCCTACGCCTGGACAATCGTCTTGTGGCGGTTTTTGTGATTGGAAAGCGTGGTGCCCACACTGGTGGAATTGGCGTCATCAGAACAAATCGCTCCACAAAGGGGATTTTGCTGATGGAGTTGTGATCCTACATCAGTACGATGAGGGCAACTCTACTGCAACAGTTGAAGAATGCGCCCCGCGAAATTCTCTCGGTGAGGCTGAACCAACGGGCCAAATGCGAACAGTTCGGTTTGATGGTCGCGGTAAAGAAGTCTTAGAGCAACTTCTCGATGAGGGGCACAAGGGGCCAATATTCCTTGGCAGTGCTATGATGAATCGGGATATTTGGCGGGTTGGCCCATGGTGCGATGTGCTTCCATGGTCACCTATTCCCGATTCAGGTATGCCTTGATTTGTTCAACCGAATCTGCGTCTTCGACACCGTTTGGCGATAGTAGCCAGTTAAGATATCCAGGGTCTAGAAGATTCAATTCTTCGAGATGACGGCCACGGTGACGGCCAACGGCTAAAACCATGTGATCTCCATCCCGCCGAATCATTCCTTTTGGATCGACCAATTCTAAATCATCTAGTTGTGGGCCAAGGTCTGATTGAACTTTTGCAGTTGACCCTGTGACACACCACTGCTCCACCTCCTGCAAAGATTTACGGAAATAACTCGGATGATCCATGGCCAACTTCCACAGAAGGAGAAGTGAAGCTGCGGCATCAGCAGAAGCAGTGTGCGCATTTTCGAGAGAAATTCCATGCCGATTACACTGTGCTCCTAGACGATGTGGCCGGGGGAGTTTCAATCGGCGCACCATTTCCAAAGTGTCGAGTATAGCCTTCGGTTCGGGAGGAAGTGCTCCTATTCTCAAAAATTCATTTTTTAACATCGGTAAATCGAATTGCCTAACGTTGTGACCGACAAGAACACAGCCATCGATTAATTTGAAGACGTTGTCAGCAATACCAGAAAAATCAGTCTGTCCGCGTACATCTGCGTCTGATATGCCGTGAATTCGTTGAGATTCGTATGGGATTGGACGACGCGGATTTACTAATTTGTCATAAGAAATCTCGGATCCGTCAGAATCAGAACCGATAAGAGCTAATTGAACCACACGGTCTCGAGAGGTACTAATTCCAGTGGTTTCTAAATCGAAAGCGAGGACCCGTTCGCCTTCTAGAAGTTCCATAGCCAATGCCAAACAATTGGAATTGAAGAACTATCGCTTGAACCGTGCTGTTAATCAAAAACCATCCATCGCGGTTAAAGAACAGTTCCACTTCCCACGGATCATGGGTTTCTTCAAACGTTTTTTCCAGAAAAACCGTCTTGATTCCGAAACAACAAGCGAGGGCAGTGATGAAGACCAGATGCTCTCGGTTTTGAAAGACCGATATGAGCGGGACATTGATCAAGATGTATCAACGATTGAATCCATACTTGATGACGATGAAGAGCAATTGGAGGAAACATCTGTTGAACCTGCGCCCGACTACGATCAACATGAAGCAACTGCTGATGATGTTTTAACCGATGATGATATGGTTAATTTCTCCGATAAGAATGTTGTAGAACACGACACGGTTGAAGAGCTGGGTAACCATCTGCAATCCGCAAGAATCGAAGGTGATATTTCCGAAGAAGTTTCGTTCTCGGTAAAGGAATAATTGGTAACTTAAAATCACAAAATCACCAAGAACGACTACATGATTAGATATAGGACGGGAGTGAGCAGTGAATATGCAAGAGAAATGGACACGTTCCCGTGGGTTGTTTCTCGTTGCATTAATGCTAACCTTTTCTCTCGCAGGATGCCTTGAAGCGTTCAACACAACCACAGAGCCAACAGCAACACTCGAAGCCTATCCGTTGCTCATTCAGGAAGGTGAAATGGTTACACTCGATGGGCGTGAATCCGATGCAATCGAAGGGATCATCACCGCATATCGCTGGGATTTCGGCGACGGAGAAACCTCAGAAACCGTAACAGGGTTTACTTCTCACGTTTACGACGTTTTCGGAGCATATACAGTATCCTTGGAAGTTGAAAACGACCAAGGAGGTACCGATGAGGCGTTCACCGTGATTATCGTAAACGGAGTGCCGACGATTACACTCAACTACCCTGAAAACCCGCGTGCAGGAGACTCGGTTCTCCTTGACGCCTCATCATCCACCGATCCAGAAGGCGCTGAACTTTCCTATGCATGGGATTTGGATTGGGGTGTAGATTCGGACGGCGATGGTGACGGAAGAAATGACATCGATGCAACCGATGCTCAGACTTTACTCCCCACCAACACCAGTGGGTTGTATGTCGGCTCATTAACCATCGACGACGGTCAAGGAGGGGTTGCTACTGAAGTGTTCGAAGTCAATGTATCCGCTCGCCAATTTAACATCGAGTGGAAGGAAAAAGTCATTGAACAATCTTGGTCTGAATACCTCGATGAAGGGGAAGAGTGGACTGAGCAGATTCTTCCTGGGCAACAGGGCCGCATTCTTTCGTTTGAAGCCATTCTTGAACTCGAAGACGATGTCATCCAACCCTACGATAATTTTTCTCTCATCATCTCTATTCCAGGCGATGGGTTCTACGAAGAAGCGGAAACAGAAGGCGGAAACATTACGCAATCTGAGAATGCTAAAGCGACAATATTGGCAAATGACTTGAATTCAAAAGGTCTAGACGAGGTCATTGAAGCAGACTCAGAAGAGATGGTGCTACGCATGCTTCTGAATCGTCCGGGTCAAGATTTTGGACAAAAAGAATGGGCACTGTTTGTGCGTGCATTGCAGACCAACCCGGACTCTACGATAGAATTCCTCCCAGATCCCGATCCCGGTAATGATTGGACCCTTACACTCCGAGTTGTAATCCATGAGCCGGTAATTACAGAGATTGCATTCGAGTAAATTTATGCGAAAAGAGTTTCAATAGTCGACGTGTGGGAGTGTTGAGTGACATGGTTGAATCAGTCGAAATCAGTCGAGTCAATATTCGCGATACTCTTTCCCTTGACATATCCGTATGGATGAACCATCCCGATGATATGGACTTCAGACCTTCTCTTTCTTGTCAAAACAAAATCTTCACAATCTCATCAATTTCATCTGGTGAAATCCTAGCGAGCGTTGAACTTGACGATGAACAGATGCAAGCACTTGAAGCATCCCTAACTGCCGAATTAAGGGTTAAATTTCAAGTTCATGGAATGCATGGCCGACTGAATAAGATTGCCCCAATCATTGCTGATGGAAAAGCCAAGAAACTTGCCACGGCGAATTGGAAAACCACTCAACCGGTTCACATGGAATAGGTAAAGCACCCATTTGTTTGATAACTGTAGACGCCGAGAATTGCGGTTATGTCTCCTACAAGAACGGGTAAAGGCTCACATAAAGAAGCTCACTTTGAACGATTAATACAAGAAATCATGCGCTTCGTTATGGCAAATTATGGATGTTCTGCTCAGTCGATTGTGGCCGGTTTAGCCCATGATCGTGCCATGCGGAACCACGGACTCACGCCAAGAAAAATTGGCTTTTTCATTTCGCGCCATTTAGCACATAAACTCATTTGGTGACAAGAACACCGTGCCGGTCGACGAATTTACGTCCGTCTCGGAAGTATGGAAACCGGTTCTTAAATCATTTAATGCAGGT
>CEQX01101622.1_pt1 | contig 13501 bp, 12 predicted proteins | sample 356261 | NCBI WGS metagenome assembly CEQX01 (sample SAMEA2621076, study PRJEB7988) | marine metagenome | isolation source: saline water (ENVO:00002010), including | reverse complement strand
CCTTCCATGATACCATCGACAAAAGCGTCTGGTGCACTGGGATCTGCCACTATATCAGCAGCAGTTGCGAGCATAAAATCTTCTCCAACATAGTTTACACCGTCTCTTGAGACTATAGATCCCATTCCTCTAGATGAAACTCCTAACTTCACTCCCTCACCAATGAGAGAAGAAGCAATCTTACCCATAGGTGTTGACAATATCTGTGCCTTACCTACAAAGTTATTTCCTTCTTGTTGTAAAGATACTATTTTATGTGATACTCTATCAAGGTTGATTTGAGGACCGTCTGGGTGACCTAATTCACCTAGAGCACGACCTGTATTTACATGTGCCTCGTTATAACGCTTCACCTCATTGACCATAGTGTCCAATGGGTAGCATCTTTTATTACGATTGACTATTTCTGCCTGTAAAAAAGGTCCTTGAATATACAGAGACTTCTTACCATTCTTTTCTTCGGTAATAACTTCTACTGATTCAATTTCTTCTGAGATTAGCTTCATCCTAGATTTACCTCGTGTAAATGCATTGTACTTCCGTCTGATGTTTCAGGTGCCAGTCTAAAAATAACTGTCTTAGTCAACTCTGCTTCACCTGTGAAGTCAGCGAGAGATGATGTATTAGCATCAACAGTGATCTTACATAAGTATTCGTTAGATCTCTGTGGTATCTGTATAGCAGTTATCTCCTTATGAGCAATGGTAGTATTGTAACCACCTACAGAAGATCCAGTCATGGTAACATAATCACCAACTCTGAACTTTGTATCTTGTCTATCCAGTGTAATTACACATGGATTTGCTTTTGAAACAGACACTGCCTTTGCGTGTGCAGGGTGTCCGTAACGATATAAAAAGTCTCCACCTTTCTCTACGTGAAAAGATCCTACACCCGCTTGGGCGATGGTATTACATACAGAGATGTGTCCTGACTTTTTTTCGGAACTACAAGCAATGTATAAAATACCGCTTTTCACAGCCTTTGCACCCGAAGCAACTGTAGTAGCATCATTACTACTCAGTTCTCCATGATCAGAGACTAAATTTAATACCTGTGGCATTTTACTCCTCTTCTTGCGGTTCTGATTCAACAGCGTCAGCTGGTTCCTCGTCTTTACCAAACTGAGCAGCAGCGACTGTAGGTGTTAGTTGATCCACCCTCTCTGCACTCTTTTGATATAGCAAGGTTTTTATTGCATCATGAACTTCGGATGAAGAAGTCTCATCTGAAGACATCATGTTCAACAATTCATTGGTGTCCATTATATTTTAAAGTAACGCTAACCCTATTTATATCTTAGCTTTCTTGATGTTTAATTCGGGTGCTTCTGTAGAACTTCCGTTGACCTCAGGGTCTTTACCATTTTTACCCATATTTGTTTTCTGATTATTACCGATCTGTCCATTCTCTATCTGTCCTTGCATGATAGCATTCTGCGTTTCTAGCGGTACACCTACACCAGTTGCGTTCTCCTCTTCCATTTCTTCTGCCATTTCTTCTATCTCTTCATCTGTCTGACGCAATATCTTACGCTTCACATAGTCTCTTGAATAGTATGTGCCGATGTAAGGTTCGATAGCAACCATAAGATTGAGTCTTTCGTTCATCAACTCAGTCTCTTTGAGTTCAGCAAAGTGATTATCATACAAGTAATCAAACTGTATGTGCTCTGCCATCTTTTCCCAATCCTCTGGTGTAACTATGTTCTTGAGGATAAGTTGTGTCTTCAATAGATCCAAGAATAGTGCACTGAATCTCTTACGCAATCTACCTACAAACTTACTAAACATAAGTTCATCTCTTAGAATCTCTGATGATCTACCTAGATTGAAACCACTGTCAGCACCTATTCTTGACTCAGGTACGTTTAGTGAGCGATATAATTTCTTTTGGAAGTACTCGATGTCCGTAAGTTCTCCAAGATTTTGTCCACCTGGTAGCGTAGAGATCTCAGTACCTCGTCCTCCTTCTCTTCTGGGTAACCAGAAGTCTTCGAGCATTGACATGAATTTCTTGTCATCTTTTATTTCTCCTGTGTTTGCATCATATACTAACTTGTTTCTGTACCTACTCATAACGTCACGTAGATACTGTTCTGCCTTGACCTTAGGTAAGTTACCAACGTCAATGTAGAATATTCTCCTCTCAGGTGCTCTAGACAGTCGGTAGATGACGAGAGAGTCCTCGATCATACGCAACTGGTTTAGACCCTTGATTGCCTTATGTAAGTAAGATAGTGTAATCTTCTTGTTTCTATCTACTAGACCAGAGTGGACATGAGTGATAGCATCCTTTGCTATTCTTATACCCTTACCAGCAACTGATCCATACTTCTGTGCTACACCTTGTGGATAGTATGTGTAGAACTCTGATATCTTTGTATCTTTATTGACTGACTCTGTGCCCTGATCTTGTGTAGGGATAGCAACTACACCCTTCTCTTTATCAGTAGGTTTGACTCTCATCAACTTGATCTTGAGAGCATCAATATATCTTAGTTCTTGTATTCCTTCGTCTGGTTTCTGTACGTCAATTACCTTATGATAGAATATTCTACCATCTACATACCAGTTTCTAAAAATTTCGTGTGACTTCTTATCAAACTCTAGTAAGTCTTTTACTTTCTTGAACTCGTTTCTTATTACTTTCTTTAGTGGTTGACCTATGTTTAGGTTATCAAGGTCTATCTCCACTGGGCTATCGTTCATGTCTGAAACGATTGCTTCATTTACCACATGCTCAATCGCTGTATCGCACTCAGGGTGTAGAGACATGTCACGATATCTTTTTACAATATCAAACTCAGTCTTGAATACTCCCTCAATATCTACATACTGACCATAAAATCCCGAAGATAGAAAATAATCAGCACCGTCCTCATTGTTAGGAGCGACAGGGCTGATTATACCTTTCTTCTTCTTATCGTCGTCTTCAATTGAGAAACCAAAAAGCTTGGCCATTACAATATTTCCTTATTCGATGTATTTATTATACCACAGAATCGGCATTGTTGCCATCATAAGCAGTCCAGTACTGAACTTGAAGTGTTACTTGGAACTCTTCTACAGCATCTACCTGATCATAAGATAGTTCAACTGTGCTTACTGCACTTGGCCAGCAACCAACCATTTGGTAGCGTCTTAGTACAGGTAATGCAGCAGGGTTGTCCTTTCCTTTTACATTTAGATCTGTGTTAGCACGACCCAACTGGTTTACTACCCAATCAGTGTAGTACTCAGCAGGGTTTAGGGTTCCTGAACCGTCAGATACTTTGACGATGTAGTTTGCCCATCTCTCGAATGCTGTTCTTAGTTTGAAATCGTTATCGTTGATAACTGTGATTGTCCAAGGATCGAATCTACGATCTCCTGCAACCTTGAGTTGACGACCTCTGAAAGGAACAATGACTTCAGCGATGTTAGACGCTGGTAACTGTGCTCCTTTGATCATCATACGATGAGTAGTGTTCTCTATCTCATCGTCAAATATACCTACACCTGAAGGAAAGTTTAGCTCAACCTCAAATAGATTAGGACGAGCACCACCACCAATGAGTCTTGATTTGAAAGAGTCAATTGATCTCTCGTTGTTAGGTATAGAAAAAATGTTTCTATCTAGTGCCATTGTTTGGTTCCTCTATTATACAGTTCCTACAACTTCACTGAAGGAAACTCCAGTACGTGTAGCAACAAAGGTCAAACCGATAAAGTTAATTGACCTTGCTGGTTTGACATAAATGTCAGCAATGAATTCATTGCGGTCAATAACGTCAGGTGTGTTATTGGTTTCATCACAAACAAGTAAGAAGTCTGTGATACCTCTCTTAGCTTGTACATCCCTTAGGAATGGTTCAACGATATTTACGAAGTTGCTTCGTGTCCCTGCATCGTTGAGTTCAAAGAGTTGTGCTTGTGCAGCGTTCTCGATTGCTTGCTCAATAGTGATAAACAATCTACGAACGTTGATTCTGTCAAACGCACTCTCGTAAGATAATGCAGTCTTGTCTCCGAATAGGATGATTCCTGCACCTGGTTTGTTAGTTATTGGGTTGACTCTATTTGAATAGAGTTGATCCCTTGCATCTAAACTAGGATTGAATGCTAGTTTGATAGCAAAATTGAGTCCACCTCTTGCCTGACCAGCAGGAGAGAACCAAGGGAAGTTGTCCCTATCTGTTCTTACACATAGTCCTGCAACATCGTTTGATGTAGGCATGTAGACAAACTTCTTATTGAATCTATCGTAAACATACTGGTAACCAGCATCGAAGATTGCATAAGAAGATGATGTGAGTGGTGAGAAGAACTCAAGTACATTTTGTAGTTGATCCGCAGCACTCGCCACATTCACCAGAGATGATCTACATGGTGATATGAATGTGATGCAGTCTTTTCTACCTTCACATATCTGTATCAGTTTATTTGCTTTTGCTTGCTCTTCTTCTTTTGTTCTGTATGCACTACCTTGTAGTAAGAATCTGATGTCGCTATCTACTGGATCTGCAAACTTGTCGTATGCTGTGAGTAGATCACCTAGAGGTGCATTGAATACTCCAAGACCAGTGTAGTCTAATCCTCCTCCTAGTTCGTAATTTACATTACCAACAGAGTTGAACTTGACGTTCTTAGCGTCTTGACCCCATGCTCCTGCACCAGATGTGACTGCTGTAGTTCCTGAACTGAATCCAGATGCTAGAGGTGCTGTTCCTCTAAATGCATCAGTTCCATTTACCAGTGATACACCAGCGAATAATAATCCAGAGTTCTCTGCAATGTAGTCTTTATAGTATATTGCTCTACCACCAGACTGTTCGCAATCCTTTGCTTTAGAAAGGTTTGCATGCTTCTCCATGACAGAACCTATCTCACCAGTTACCGCACCGTTTGCGTCAACAACGACAACATGCAATGCATCGTTGGCACCGTCTCTTGTAGATACGTAATTGTTTGTTCTAGGTTTGTTTAGTACTGCTCTCCATGGCAGTGTAACTAAATCAGTTCCACCGTCAGCAACACTTGTTAGTATATTCTGTGTGCTGTACCAATCTTGAGTTATGATAGTTGGTGTTCCACCAGATGCTGATGCAACGTTACTACCACTAGAGTTTACAAAGTAAAGCGATGTACCGTTCTTGAACTCAAATTGTGAGTTTTGTGTGTAAGACTGTAATGTTTCTGTACCGTCTATGACTGTACTTACAACTCTTACATCTAAGGTTGTTGCTGTCTTACCAGTAACAATACCCTTTAGTATTCCAGTTGCTGCTGTTACAGTACCAACACCAATTGTTTGACCAGTGAGGTGTTGTGTAACTCCCATACCGACTGTAACTGAACCAATATTACCACCAGTAAATGTTGGGGTAAGTACTTGGTCAACAGCGTTATCTATTACTGCAACTCTTAGTTCGTTCGCCCAAGATCCGGGATTCTTGGATGACCAATACCAGTTTAGATCGTCCGCATTGTTGTTATAATAATCTTCTTTGCCTTCTACCAATAAAATAGATGAAGATGCATATCCAACTGCTGCGTTAGCGTTGTTTAAGTCACCGCCTTTACAACGAACAACGTCCAACTTACCCCCGTAGGATAAGAAATTGGATGCTGCCATGAAAGTCTCATAATGATAATCGGTTGTACCAACACCTGGTAAACCGAAGACATCTACAAGCTCCTTCTCGTTATTGATCCTAGTAATTTCGTTTACCGGTCCCTTTCTAAAAGGTCCAACAAAACCACCGACAACGTTGATACTAAAATCTACGCCACCACGAGTTAGGTCGACTTCTCTTATTGAAATTCCCGGAGATGCTAATCGAAGTGCCATTCTAACTTCTTTCTCCACATACAATGACTATTGATATTTATGAAAATGCGTCTTTACTAGCGATATTCCCACATATAGGCACGATCCCCGTACTCATCTGTCTTCCAAACTGTCCCATCTGACTCTACAGTTTCGCCTCCCATTTCATCAAAACCATCACATATAAAACCAAAGGGTGCCATGTCTTGTTCTATTGCGTTCTTTTGCTCATCGTATATTCGTTTTCTTACGTCAGAGTCAGTCATCTCCTTGAAATAATCCTGTGCAACCAACCACGCAAAGATAACCAAACACATTGCTAGATCATCATTACAACCCTCTTCTGCCTCAAATGACTGTCTCTTTTGTATGAAGGTAGTCAACTCACTTATGATATTATAATCACAGAATGTAAGTTTATCTTCTTCTATCAGTGTCTTCAGGTTAGAACAACCTAACTTCTTTGTTACCTGACTCATCTTGACACCCAACTGCGTCTTCACACCAGAGAATCCTGATCCAACTATCTGTCCTGCACGTCCTCTCATGGCAACCATGAGTAAATTCTCATATTCAAGATCATAGAATAATATAGATGCTACTTGATCACCAATATCATTTACTTCGCATAGGACATACGCATTATTATATCCCTTTGCCACATCTGCAATTATAGAAGGGAAAAGCATAGGTTTGATTTCATTGTCTCTATAAGTGGCAACCACCTTATATGGGAACTCTGTAATATCAGCAACTATGAAAGCACTGTAGTCTTTACCAACTCCTCTTGCTACGTCAACCGTTACAATATAATCTCTTTTCTTGAATGGTCTTTCATATACAAGTAGTTTACCATTCTGCTCTACTGGTTGTTCGTATACCAATGCTTTGAGTTTCGCTGCATTTATAAGAGTGTCAACAGATCCTAAGAACTCACACTCAAACTCAATAGCAAACTGTTGCTTACTGGTATTCTTTATAGTTTGTTCTTTCCATTTCTTATCTCTACCTGGCACCTCAGACCAGTGTACCTCTGTTGCAACATACTCGTTCTGCCCACGCTCTGCATCATGCCACATTCGATAGAAGTGATTCATACCATGTGGAGTGGATACTATTATAACCTTCGTAGATTTACCAGAAGATATAGTAGGATACACAGACGCAAAGAAGTCATCTGCCAGATGGTTTTGAACGAAAGCAAATTCGTCCAAGAATATAATGTTGAATGACATACCTCGAACAGCAGATGCAGATGTAGATGCTGCAATGATCTTAGAACCATTCTCCAGTTCCATAGATCCTTTGTTCCAAGCAATGATACCCTGTTGCATCCACTTAGGTAGGTTCTCATATGCTAGTTGTAATCTACCAAGCAAGTCTCTTGCAGTCGCTGCCTTGTTAGCAAGGATACCAATGTTTACCTGATCATTGAAGATCGCATAGTGTAGTAGATATGAAACCACAGTCGTAGACTTACCAGTCTGACGTGGCATCTTACATATATTGAAACGGTTCTTATGGAATCTTCTTAGTAATTTCTCTTGAAACTTATACATCTTAAAAGGTACAAGTCCATCGTCAACGTTGACGATTTGGATGTATTTCTCTGTAAAATATATTGGATCATCCTTACATCTAATAAATTCAACAATTTGTTCTTCAGTAAATTGTTGCTTAGTATTCGCCTTTTTTAGATTGGGATTACCAAGATATATGTCACTTGCAACTGGCATCAGTCTGCTATATGGTCAGTAGTTCTCTGTATATATGACTCCCATCCTTTGTTCTTAGGATCAAATGCTTTAGATGCACCACCTATAGCTCTTATACCTTTGTATGCAATTTTTGCTACTGTTGCTGCTGCCTTGACATAAGGTCCTGCTTTCTTCATTGCTTTTCCTACTCCTAAACTTTGTTTGTTTTTAGTAAGTTTAATCTTATCATCTTTTGGTTTGCCAGGTTCTGCTTTGTTACTATTACTCTTCTCTATTTCTCCACCTTTGGACTTGACTATCTCACCCTTTCCTGATTTTTTAATTTCACCCTTAGGTTCTGCCTTTACTATTTCACTTTTTGATGCTGGTGTTATAGAGGAACTTTGAGATTTTACAATAGCACCACCCTTCTTACGTGGTCTTCCACCACCCTTCTTTGTATCTACACCATCCTTATCAGCATCATACTTTTCTTTATTGAATGACCCATCTGGATTTTTATACTTAGGATTCTTTATATTTCTTCTGGTCTGCTCATCAAGATTTTCATAATCAAAACTCATAGTCAGATTATCTCTCATCTTCTTGAAAGTACCTGTACTCATTCCTCCATCCTTTTTCCCGCCACCAGAAGATTTCATTCCTTTTGGAAGACCATATTTGTTTCTATCACTTTTTACGTAGGTGTCGCCCATAGCACTCTCTATCTTCTTTCTTATTTATGGAGACCTGTCAATATCTAAGGAACTTAGATCTACACTAGGAGTTTTAGGTGGTGGTACAGGTGCACCCGCTAATCCTTTTTTGATCATTTTTTGTAAGTCAGCAGTGCTACCAACAAACAAAGAGTTATTAGTAACTTGTGTAGGTTTATCTTCCTTCTCCAAATCTTTCATCTTTCGTTGTAGGTCTATAATCTTATCAGTTACATCTCCTACTGCTTTGACAAGTTGTCCTGCAACTTCATATGCACGTGGATGTTGAGTATCTTGACACACATCAAGGATACCATTCATTGCTTCTTGTCCCTTCTCTACAATATTGTATAACTGTGCACGAGAATATTCAAAGTCATCTCTAGGTGTACTATCAACCTTCTTTACCTTCTTAGATTGTTTGACTACATCAGTTGCTTTGACTTCTAATGCTTCATCTATAGGACTGAATGTGGTTGATTGTTTATCTAAAGGATCATAATCTTTTGTCATACGTCATTACCTAATGCGGGACTCCACTCTTGACCATCAGCGTCAAAGAATGATCTAGTTTCACTGAACCCGAAGGTATCACCCATCTCAATAAGTCCAGAATCAACTGCGTTAACAAGATTTATAACATCACCCTTACTATGCTCTGCAATCTTAGATCCATACTGTCCTCGAACAACCACTAAGTTGTTTAGATCTTTCTCCTTAATACGCATAACTTCATTACCAATCTCTATGTAACCACCAGTAGAGAATGATGCACCAGATGTAACTTTGATAAGAGTCTTATTTGTATCTACAGACTCTGTAAGTTTATCAGTCTGGTCTTCGTTATAGTCTTTAGTTGCCTGTGGTACAACAGTATATCTTTGTTCTCTTGGTGCTCGTATAGCAGTAGAGTAATCGATTTGAACCTTCTTGATAATACCGTTCTCGTCTGTTGGAACCTCTTGATAGAAATATGTTTTAGAAATAAAGTCCAGATCATACTGTATAAACCTACGAGTAGAGAAGTCACCCTCATATTCATCAGTAAATGTAGTAGACATCAAAGTAAATGGTATATCTCTTTTCTCTTCTACACCTTCCAGCATGTTGATTGTTACGTTATATGATGGTTGGAAGAATGGTAATATCTGCTCTATAATTTGCAGAGAATCGTCTTGTTGTTTGGTAGCAAAACTAAGTCTAAATCCAATATCGTATGGCACTGGCAAGAACATCTTCTTGATTTTTACCTTGTCATTCGGAGACTTCATGGTAAATTTCTGCACAGGAGATGCCTTTCTTGTAGGATCATATGTGTATGAAGTCAACTCAAATGATAGTCTTGGCAGTGTGATTGCTACATTATCATCAAAATTTGATTGCTGTTCTATTCTTGCTATGAATCTTTGTATAGGACCATATGCTATGGGTACCTTTATCTGACTTATAGACTTACCATCACTCGCAAACTTTTTGATCTTTATATTATTGAATAAAGTTCCAAAAGCAATTACGGTCTTTCTAACTGTCTCGTTGTAAAAATAATTGCCTATCATTATACTTCACCAAATGGGTTCTTCTCTGTAAAGTTTAGGATGTCGTCTGCTTCAACTTGGATGTCATCACCACTGTTGTACGCATCATTGTCATCGTAATCAATACTATGTAGTCTGTATGCAGAACCTTCATTATCAACAATAAGTTCACCAACATTGAAGTCACCAGCAAGATTCCTTGCAGTAAGAGTGAGAGAAGGAGCATCCCATGATGTAACAAATGCAGTTGTAAGTGAGGACTGACCAGTAATGATTTCACCAAAGGAGAATGTGCCAACACCTATGGTTCCAGCAGCAGAGACATTTATACTTGGAACAGTTGCGTAACCTGAACCAGCGTTTGTAATACGTACAGCACCAACTCCACCAGTATCATTCAGTACAGCAACAGCAGTTGCAGTTGTACCTGCACCAGGTGGGCTGTCAAACGTAAGAGTTGGAGCAACAGTATACTTAGTACCAACATTGGTTATAGTAACAACACCCACAGAACCAGTGGTAGATATTGCAACTATTCCTGTTGCTCCACTACCTTTACCATCATCAGGTAAGAACTGAATTGTGGGTGGTGTGGTATATCCAGCACCAGGATTTGTTATGAATACACTTTGTACTCTTCTACTGTCAGTGAATCCTATATTAGTTGTAATAGCAACAGCAGTTGCAGTGATACCAGTAGATACTACAGGAGGATTGATCTTGATACGTGGGTCAGCAGTGTAGTTTATACCTCCGTTTAGGAGATCGATCCTTCCAATACCACCATTCACAATTGTTGTTATCATGCTCGCAGTGCTACCTACAGCAACTAACTTCAATGTTGCATCATATCCGACAGTTGCCATGTCATCATCTATTGCAGCAATACCAGTGTCGATAACCTCGTCTTCGTACTCGAATGGTTCACAGGTAAGTGTGTATGTGTAGTTCTTACGTAACTGATAGAATTCACTAACATCATCTACATATTTGATTTCTAGTAGTAAGTCTCTGTATGGGAAGTATAGTAAGTCACCTTCATTAGGACGGTCAGTTGGATTTGCTAAACCTGTCTGTACCAGAGGTAACACCACATTCTTATATCTCTCCTGAGATATCACAATCTTCATCTCAGCAGTAGATCTTACACCAAATTTTGTTAGTAAATTATATCCAGAATCGAACCCTTCATATGACTCAATGTAACCTTCAATAGGAATTGATTGGTCAAAAGTAGAACTAGAGACCTCTCTCATTATAGTTTTTACATTGACAAAGTTTCTTGGCATGTAAACAAACTCGACCCCATACATTCGGATCTGTTCGTTTATCAAGTCCTGAACAAGATTCTGCTCAGAAGGAGTACCTTGCTGAAAGAAGGGGTTTAGTGCCATTATCCAATTAGATCAAGTGGTGGTAATTCGTATTCGTTTGCCATCTTACTCTCTAGTGTGTCAATCTCTCCTAGAGCATCTTCGTATATCTGTCTACCATTTAGTTCTACACCGCCAGGTAATTTTACACCTTGGAATTTTATAAGGTTTTGACCCCATTGTTTTTTCATCAATGCGGTAAAATACTTCTTCAAGAATGGATCGTTGTATACTTTAGTATAATCGTTTGGATCCAATACACGATAACATCTGATAATCAACCAGTCATTAGGTTGCATGCTAGAGTAATCAACATCCAGATACAATCTACTTTGTCTTCTGTTGAATCTAATTTGTTTCTCTGGGTGTAGTATATGGTCTAGATCTTCTAAGTATCTCTTCGTCAAAGTATATCCCATAAGTTCCATAGAACTAAAGAAGTATACATCATTCAACATCAACTGGTAATTGATATTGAACATGTTTGTACTGATCAATCTGTTATCTAACTTGAATACTCTTTCTATACCTATGACTGCATCAGGTATCTGTATAAAGTTTTGATTCTCTACAAAGTCGAATGTTGTATTTCCTATACCAGTTATATTAGCAGTACCAGTGGTTGTTGTAATACCAGTGGATGTTGGAGAACCAGCAATATTTGATGCTTTGATTGAATCTAAAAAATCTTGTGTGATCCTATGTTTTAGATACATCAATTCAACACCATCCATGTGACGGTTCTGATATATCTGGATAGCATCATCCATCAAGTCTTCGACTTGCTCATCAGCAACATTGACTTCAAGTACGGGTGCACCTAACTGCCTCTTGGCATACTTTACTAATTCAGTTCTGGTTGCAGGGTTAGCCATTTATGATATACTTTCCTGTATTTATGAACGTCTTACGACAACATCCAACTCGTCACCTACATCTAGACCAGTCGCAGGGTTGATTATTGTTACAGCAGGACTACCTATAGTCCAGTCAACTGTTTTTTGTAGTAACACACCATTCAGATATACTTCCATATTATCAGAAGATGTGTCAGAGTTTGATGGAGCAAATGCAGACTGTCCATCAGAAGCAGTTAGGTGGTCTTCGGCTTGATCTGAGCATATATCCACCTCATCTCCAGATGCACAATTTTCAGCCAGTACAACAGCAGCAGACGCTTGATAGTCAACATCTCTTCTGAGTCTGACCCCATTGAGAAAAACTCTGTAGTTCTTAGCAGCAGCGAGAGATCCAGCAAGCGTAAATGTTGCTTGATTTTGCGTTGATGTAAATAACTCTTCTTCAAACGTGTGTCCAAAATAGACACTAATTTGTACATTGTCACCTACGTTCACTCCAGATGTAAAGTTTACGGTTTGTGGTGCTGATAATGTATAGTCTTGAGATGCACCAAGTCTCATCTTCATACCGTTCAGAGTTACAAGAACAGAGAATGCAGTTGCTTGCTCACCATCATCAAATACATTAGGTGCAGTAAATGCTGTTTGTCCTTGTGTTGCTATAGTATTTGAAGCACTGATAGTTGTAGCACCACCTACAGCACCTCCACCACCTGAGAGGGTCTTGAAGGACAGTGAACCATTTCCATCAGTAACAAGTGCCTGATCTTCACTCCCGTCGGTTGATGGGAACGTGAACCCTGATATAGTACTTATACCAGTTGAGTTTACATTACCAGTAAAACCATGAATATTTGCACTAACACTACCAAAACTTCCTATACCAGCATATAACTTTCCAGTGTTTGGATTGTATGTCAATCCGTTTGTCTTTACCTTTTGATATCCAGTTCTATGATCAAAAAATCCTACGTGGTGCCATTGATTACCACCATCTATTGCTGTCTCTACTCTTGCTGAACCTGTAGATATACCAGCAATCGCATGCCCTTCATCAGTAATTACTAATGAACTAAATGTACCTATACCTGAAGCGAGTACTTGAGCAGTTGATATTCCTACTTCCCTTACAGTTACTCCCGCACCAACTCCTGCTGCTATGAATACCTTTCCATCAGCAGTGTTGATTGCAAACTCACCTACATCAAGCGTTGTAGGGTAATGCGGTACCTTTCCAGCGATACTAGATCGCTTAATCTTAATTGTTGGACTTGCCATTCCTAATGTGGTATATACCTATCAAAAAACAGTAGAGACTGTCACAGCAGTATTTATGTGTTATAATTAGTATGGGTTTCAATTTTTAGATATGGACAAAACACTCGTGATACTCACAGGACCTCAAGGATCGGGCAACCATCTGTGGTCAAAAATCTTCTCACTACACGAGGATGTTTTTGGGTGGAAAAGTCTTCTGGATAATTACTGGGAGGCACACCGTATATCAGA
>CEQX01046436.1_pt1 | contig 13512 bp, 9 predicted proteins | sample 356261 | NCBI WGS metagenome assembly CEQX01 (sample SAMEA2621076, study PRJEB7988) | marine metagenome | isolation source: saline water (ENVO:00002010), including | reverse complement strand
ACAGATTCAGATGTTCAGTTGAGTATCAACTGGTTACCAGGCCAGAGTGCAGAAACAGTCGACGAGTTACTTCAATCTCGTCGTACAGGATCATTTGGAGTATTGCGCCAATGGCTCCCAGACAGGTTGGCTCGACAAATTTGTATCGAGTCCGGGGCTCCACTTGTCGGTGACTTAACCAGAAACAATCGAAAAAAGCTGACTCAAAATATTGTGGCAACACCATTACCTGTCACTGGCGATCGAGGTTTTTCTATAGCCGAAGCGACAGCCGGTGGCGTTCCTCTTGAAGAGGTAAAACTCGAAACTATGGAAAGTAGAAAGTGTCCCGGTCTTTACCTTGCCGGTGAAGTCCTTGATGTAGATGGTCGAATCGGAGGCTTTAATTTTCAGTGGGCTTGGTCGAGTGGTTATGTAGCAGGTTCTGCAGTTGCAAAGTCGGTTATCGAAGGCAACGCTCGATAGAGAGAGCGGTTATCGTGCAAACCCAACAAAGAAGCTGAAGAGTTGTTGGCTGTCAAAATCAGCGTATGAGACAGGCACTGCAAAATCGAGTGCGATTGGAGCTGGCCCAAGGGCAGGCATAGTTATTCGAAGTCCGAATCCTGGGGCAACTCGAAAGTCTTTTATAGTTACGTTTGATTCAACAGTACCAAAATCAGTGAAGACTACGCCACGAAGGGAATCATCGGCAGTAATGGGAAACATATATTCAACGGTGTTTAACCATTCAAATGGTCCACCAACAATTGCCTCTTGGCCACTTGCGTTCGTTTGGCGTGGGCTTGCTCCGCGAAAGACGAAGCCTCGCATCGTGTTGTATCCACCAGCATAAAAGTTGTCATATGCAGGAGTATCTGGCCCGGAGAATCCGAGAATCGTGCCGAGTGATAAAACGTGTCGTCCTGAGCCATCAGGCCGCTGGTTGAGAAGGAAATATTGACGAGCTTCGAAAACACCTCTTGGATAGATAAACGTTCCAATAACTTGTTCAAACTCAAACGTGGCTAGATGGCCTTGGGTAGGCAAAAATGGGCTATCTCGAGTGTCGTGAATTATCCCACCACTAAAGCCGTAAACAGAGTTTTTTCCAAGCATGCCAGGGTTGTTCGTGCCGTTGCCCTCTATATCTGGGATACCCTGAACACGTGGATTGAAAATATCAACACTCTCACCACGGAAGCCAGTATTCACCGATAAATCGGGAGCAAAGACAAACTGATACCCAAGACCAACACGCCCCCCTACACGACCTTCAGCCCAATCGAAGAAGTAACGAGTGAAGTATGAGGCACTCGTTGAGAGTCCTATGCGGGTATCAAATAAATACGGTTCTTGAAAGGTTGCCGTGTATCGCTGTAACTCTGTACCAGGTGCTGCTTCCAGTCGAAACCTTTGCCCAGCACCACGAAAGGCAGTACCGTTTCGTATGTCATCCCAACTTGTTGGAAGCCGAGTAATATCAAAATTCTGCTCATCGATAACAATGTTTCCAACCAGGCCTGCATTGGAGTTGACCCCTGCTCCGATCATGAGCCGGCCAGTCTGTGTTTCTTCAGCATTCACATCAACGACGACATATGGCTCGTTGCCAGGAAATGGTTGAAGAGGAGGCTGAGCGAAGCCCTGTGGTGGAAGCCCCGGTTGCCCAATTCCAGGGACATTTGGAAGAGGATCAAAGCCAGAAGGATCTGAAAAACCAGGTTGCCCAAAACCTGACTGAGCATAGCCCGAGGGTGTGGCAGGAGGAGTTTGGGGTTGTGCGACAGGCTGCTGTGCAACCATCGGCGTCGCTGTTGGAGAGGCAGGCGGAATTCGTCCGTAGTCAATTGCGTCCGGGCTTGTCGCTGCTATTGCAGAGCCACCCCATGCAGCAACATTCGGATTTTGAGCCGTTGATGGACTGGGAACAGTTGCCGGGCGAGCAGGTGCAGGCTGCTGAGGAATAGACTGTCGATATGGTGGTGGACTTGTAGCAGGTGCCGGAGTGGTGGTAGCGGGTGGTTGATATCCGTATGCGGGACTTTGTCCTCGCCATTGGGGCTGCTCGCGCATCTCAACGGGGCCGTCTGAGTTCTTGATTCTTGGAGCGGGTTCACGAGAAGTGTCTGCAGATTCTTGATCAGATGGTAACGGAGCTAATTCACCTTTGAGCACGAGGTCAAGTATGGCGTCACCATCATCAGGGCTCTGACCCCGAAAGCCTTTTTGATTCGGTTCACGAGCGATTAATTGTTCAGACGGATCAGGTTTACTAAAAACGATCCGCGGGCCCTCTCCTCGTGCAGGTTCATTGAGGAAGAGGCCACTTGATGCAATCCGTCGTTCGTCAGATCGCAGTTTTCGGATGTCAAGAATGTCACCGGGCCGTAGGGAAAGCCGATTCAATATGACACTATGGCGAGTATGTGGGTTTTCGCCACCGATACGGACGTTAATTTTTCCAACCCGATATCGCTGTCCCTCAGCAACTTTGTAAACCAGATCAAGTTCGCCAGGCTCTTCAAGGAATCTGGGGTCTGCCTGAATGTCAGCGAATACAAAACCACGACCGCCATAAATATCACGAATCAGACCAAGGTCTAAATCCATATGATCTTGATGAAAGAATTCACCACTTTTTAGTTTCAGATCACGCTCTAGGAATTCTCCTTTAAAGCGACTGTTGCCAATGAATGAAACATTTCGGACTCTGTAACGAGGCCCCTCATTGATGACAAAGGTGAGCAGTGCCCAGTCCCGGCCGAGGCCATGTATAACCTGCACTTCGCGACCAACGCGTGCCTGAAAAAAACCAAGACTACGGTAGTAGGCGGTGAGCGTATCAACATCGGCATCGATTTTCTCATGGTCAACGTCGCCACCTAGGAACCAGAAAAATCCTGGTTTGGATTTTATTTGTGTGAGTAATCGAGCATCACTTGCAATGCTATTACCAACAAAGGTGGTCCAAAAAGATTTTCGACTACGACCTTCATCGACAAGGAAAACTGCACCTTTGTCACCAGGCTTTGTTCCCTCAACAGTTGTTACACGGGCTGCGTCATACCCTTTCTCATGGTAGTAACTCTCAAGTCGTCGACGGGCTTCTTCAACCACATAGCTATCAATCGAATCACCAACGTCAATTTCTGATTTCTTTCGTAGTGTTCGAGTTGTTAAATGCTGGTTCCCAACAAATTTCACATAACGTAACGTGGGACGCTCTACCACAGTAAAGACAACGACAACCCCTTGGCGTACGCGTACATACTTAGGCAAGACGTCAATAAATTTTCGTGTGCGATGGAGCGTCCGCACATCTTCTTCGATAGCTTGTGGATCAAAAATTTGTCCAGCTCGTGTATTAAGCTGTGGCAATTTTGAGATTTCAACAGTCTCATTTCCTTCAATCCGAACCTCAACAATGCGTTCGTCTTGCTCTGTGTCATCACCAGTTGGTGGAAGTTGTTCGACAACAGTTGATTGCGCAAAAGCGTCTTCTGAAACAGTGAGAAAGGTTAGTAATCCACTTATGCAAAGCAATCGTCCAATCACCATGAACGTGGTGATGAGAGAAGCACCGAAGGTGCATTCTTTGGATATACAGGTGTTCGGCATAGGTGATATGGCTCAATCAATTAGTCAATCATAGGCATAGAGTATCAAGCCAAGCGGATGGAGGCCTTCTACAGCAAGCCGCTGAGAAATACCGAAGAAACTCTGGTCTCCACAAGGCGAAAAGTTGCCACAGTCGGAAACAGTGAGTTATTTTTTGTGAATAAAGGACTTGTTTCCCCGAATATCGGTTGAAGTGGCCTTGCCTAGTCTGCGATGCTTAACTGTTTGGTGTAGCCTCCGAACTCTGCCGAAGAGCTCACGGAGCAAATAAGGAATTTGCTCACAGGCTACGGGTATACATGCTCCACGATGGAATATATGTCACCGACCGTCATTAATCTGAAGGAGTCCGAAGATCTACGTGATGTGGTGCATCGCGTTGTACAAGCGCTTGCTGAAGGAAATGTTGTCGGTGTCCCAACCGAATCAAACTATTGCATAGCCGCTGCAGGCACTCATGAGACAGCTGTTGAGAGAGCCTGTACGTTCGTTGATGTTATGAAGCATGAGCCCCGACTGACAATTGCTATTAAGAGCAGTGATGAAGCGTCTGACTGGGCACCAGCAATGACACCACTTGCTTTGCGATTTGCGAGACAATGCTGGCCAGGTCCGTTAGCGATGGTGCTCCAAGATAATCATCCCGATGGTTTGGTGCATCAACTACCGGCTTCGATTCAACCACATGTTTTGTGTGATGACCGAATTCGATTACGGGCGCCGGGGCATAGGATGCTGCAGGACTGTATGCGGCTTTTTGCCGGACCTGTGGTGCTTGCAGAGCCCGATGGAGGTACAAAGCCTCCGAAGACGGTTGCGGATCTCATGAAGCGTTGTGAACAAAATGAGAAATCAATGCTTTTCATAGATGACGGTATGCAGTCAATTCAAGAACCGGTTTCAACAATCGAGATTCAAAATACAGGCTTTCGTGTCATTCGTGGCAATACGTTTAGTAAAGAAGAGCTTCAAGATGTTGCAAGGCTGACGGTACTTTTTGTTTGTACGGGGAACACCTGCCGTAGCCCAATGGCCGAAGCGTTGTTTCGCAAAAAGATAGCTAAGAAATTGAATTGTTCAGCTAACGAAATCCAGAAACATGGTATCGACGTCAAAAGTGCTGGTCTGTCTGGTTGGGGAGGGAATCGGGCCAGCGAAAAGGCTCTTCAAACAATGAAGCAATCAGAAATTGATTTGAGTGGGCACACAAGCCAAATAGTGACAGAAGAATTGCTTCAAAAAGCCGGTATTGTGTGGACGATGACAGCTGCCCATCGAACAGCAATTCTCGCTCAGTTTCCAAAATTTGCTGACCGAGTGCACATGCTTTCACCTACAAATCAAGACGTGTTAGACCCGTTTGGAGGGACCGCGGAAGCCTACAACCAGTGTGCTGAGCAAATCTGTGAGCATCTTGACGCTCGAATGGATATACTTGATCTCAGAAGTCTGTCGGAAAAGTAAGTAGTGGAATTCGAATCAGTCGAATATGCAATTCGAAAAGACGTTTCTGTGCGGGAGCCATGGCCTGCAGCCTGGATTGAATGAATGAAAATTGCGATCGGAAGCGATCATCGAGGTGTTGATGCCCGCCGTCGTCTGATCGGATTCCTAGAGCGTCACGGTCATTCTGTACAAGACTGTGGGAGCCATGATGAAACAGCAGTTGATTATCCAGATGTAGCTGCTGATGTTTCCCGTCAGGTTGCTGATGGCTCGGTGGACAGAGGAATTTTGCTTTGCTGTACTGGTGTCGGGATGGCAATTGCAGCAAATAAGGTTCCGGGTGTTCGCGCTGCTACGTGCCACGATGAGGTTGCAGCTGAGATGAGCCGCCGCCACAACGACCTGAATGTTCTCTGCCTGGCAGCAGAAATGGTAGGGGCTGAACAGCAGGAAAAAATGACAGAAATCTGGCTCAACACGGATTTTGAGGGTGGCCGTCATGAACGGCGACTGAGCAAGATTTCTGCTCTCGAGGCAACGGCGTGTGGTCAGCGGAGTGCGTAGCTACTCTAGTAACCCTCAAAACCTGCCTAAAACAGCAGGATTCTGCGACTGAATACTGCTCGTGGTAACGTCGGCGAAATGTGCTGATTTTGAAGGCCGGCGAAGACTTGTCATGTCGTAACGGTCATGCCGAAACGCAGACAGAATTTTTCAGCAAAATTGCCTTCCAATTTGTTGCGTCACCAAATCACGTTGGTAATGTCGTGGGAAGGGAAAAACATGTTCATCCGTTGTTGTTCCTAACGAGTAATTGAACCAGCCACCTTTTCAGAGGTTGCACCATGAATTTCACAAATACACCGACTCCTGAAGAAGTTTCATGCCTGTTGCATAATGCAGCATTGCGTGATGCCATCGAGCCATTTCTAGAGGATGAGACATTTGGTGATATCGATTTTTTTGAAATGCCTACGGAAGTAGAAAATCGTTATCTCGAATCCATGTTGGCTTGGGAGCAGGCACCAATCTTGCCTGTTGGCCGTTGGTTTAATCCCGCACTTGTGTTGCAACCAGCTTGTAGCTTGAGCGAAGAGCAACTTCGTGAAGAGTTGTGGGGCGTGATTGAAAGACTCTATGAGGGTCGAATTATCCTCGATTTTACAGACCATCTGTCAGATCGTGATCTGTACAATCTCATCCGAAGAGAAATCCTTCCAACGTCGGTCAAACGTGTTGATCTGCCAGATAATTATTTCCACTGGGATTGTAGCGTTGCAGGACGGGCTCCTGAATGTTCTACAGGCGATTGGTACCCAGAACCTGTTGTAGATTCATTGATTTGGCTCACGTACTACGCCGATAATGCTGAGCGAAGTGAGTGGGAGGCTGAGTACGGTATTGATCTTCCGCCTTGTGAAATCCCGCCATATCCTCGAGCGATGCCATCCGCACCGGTCTAAGACACGTTGTGTGCTGGAATAGCGTTACTTTTGCTCACGTCTTTATTGCCTGTACAATACGGCATCTTCGATTTTCTGTGCTGTAGATTCATGCAGCGTGCCGAAGAGGCCACGATGTTCAATGAGGGTTGTCATGATTTCTTGCAGAATGTTTTTCGTGCCTTTGATTTGGTCGTTCGTGATTTTGTTTACCTTTGAAGCAAAGCTCACCGCGACGACACCTGAAGCAATCAAGGACTCAATTACGAAAGCATCGCTTTATTTGCGAACGTATGGTCAAGAGCCGGATGGAAGTTTCTCACCCCAAAGTGGCCCGGCAATTACTGCTCTAGTAGCCGCAGCACTTGTTCGGACCGGAACGTCTGCTGATAGTCCGATGGTCCTGCGAGCAGTTGAATACCTGCTTACGTTTCAACAATCAGACGGTGGAATCTATCAGCGGGAATCAGCGGTTGCGAATTATGAAACATCAATTGCCATACTTGCTCTTCATGAGTGCAATACTTCTGGGCGCTATGACGAGATAATCCAAAAAGCCAGGCGATTTCTCACAGCAATTCAATGGGATGAAAGTGAAGGGAATACGTATGCCGATCCTGAGTATGGTGGAGCCGGATACGGCCGGCACGAGCGACCAGATCTATCCAATACGGCATTTCTCATCGATGCATTGAAAGGTGTCGGAGCAAGTTCAGATGATCCGGCGATTCAGCGTGCATTGATTTTTGTCTCGCGGTCTCAAAACCTTGAAGGTGTTTATGACATACTCGATGTCGCAACAAAAAATCCTGATGGTGGATTCTATTACACGCCAGCCAACGGGGGTGAGAGTCAGGCTGGTACAACACCAACTGGTGGTCTGCGAAGTTATGGGTCAATGACATACTCGGGGCTGCGGAGCATGATCTACGCAGGCGTTTCAGCGAACGATCCCCGAGTTGTCGCTGCGATAAAATGGCTCGGGCGGCACTACACGTTTGCAGAAAACCCTGGGATGGGCGATGCCGGTTTATTTTACTATTTCCACACAGCTGCTAAGGCGCTTCATGTTCTAGGGCAGGACCAATTTATAGATGCTGATGGGAAAGCTCATGACTGGCGAAAAGATCTGGCAGGTGTTCTTCTTAGCGCTCAGCACGACAATGGTTCATGGGTAAACAACAACTCTCGATGGCTTGAGGGTGATGCCAATTTGGTAACAAGCTACGCACTCCTTGCACTGAGTTACTGCCAGGCATCTGCCATCGAATAGGCCGACTCAATGTGCACAATCGAGTTAGATGCTGGCTTGGAAACAAGAGGCGTTTTGTTCTGCCTTTGTACCAGAGAAAGAAACAAGCAAGTGAACAACCATGGCTGATAGAAAGATGAAACAACCACAATCAGTTGAGACCGTGCGAGACGGTGTCACAATTGATGATATTGCAAAGCGGGCTAACGTTTCAAAGAGTACGGTGTCAAGAGTTCTGAACGGCAGTGCAGTAGTCAATCAACAGAAGCAAGATGCCGTTCATCAGGCTGTCATTGACTTAGATTATACGCCCAATATGTTTGCTCAGGGATTGGCAAGTGGGAAGTCAATGACACTCGGCATCTTGACCCAAAATATTGGTAGCCCCTTTTATGCAGCGATTGCTCAAGGGGTGATTGAAGGCTTAGCGGGATCTGGTTACACCCCGCTTTTTGTAGATGGCGGATGGGATCATGAAAGAGAAGCGGTTTCAATTGAAGCACTCATTTCACGAAAAGTTGATGGACTACTCATTGTTGGTGGTGATATCGCTGCATCAGAACTTCAGTCCTATGAAAAGCAAATGCCACTTATTGTTGTTGCGAGAGACATAAATGGCCTTGAAAGGCGGTGTGTCTCAGTCAACAACAAACAGATTGGCTACATGGCAACAAAATACCTACTTGAACAGCGGCATACACAGATTGCATTTATTCATGGAATAGAGGGCCACCCCGATGCCCAGGATCGGTTTGCAGGTCATCTTGAGGCCCTACAAGAGGCTGGTATCAGTCGGTCTGATGAACTTATTTATCAAGGAGATTTTAGTGGGCATGCAGGACTCAAGGCTGTCAATTATCTTCTTAATCAAGGTATCAGTTTTAGTGCAATAGTCGCTGCGAATGATATGGTTGCACTTGGTTCGAGACTGGCTCTCTATCGCAGGGGCATTCGCGTTCCAGATGATGTTTCAATCATTGGGTGTGACGACCAAGCGGAGGCAGCCTTTATGACACCACCACTGACGACCATCCGGCAGCCTTCGTACGAAATGGGAGTTGTTGCCTCAAGAGCTCTTCTTTCGTCGATAAGTAATGAAGACTATGAGTGGTCTGAATTAGCTCCAGAATTGCAAATTCGTGAAAGTGTAAAACGTTTCACGAGTTAATGGCTCAAGGTGCGGCACACGAGTGATCATTTTCAGGTCTATCATTCCTTTAAATCAAAGAGCCGCCTTAATGCTTCAAGAAGGCCATGAGGTGGGCCCGCTTTACTTTCACTTCGTAGAGAAGCCATCGGGGGATGGAGCATTTTGGCAGCATACCTTTCAAACGCCTGTCGAATTTCCTTCTGACTACTTTCGTCAAGCTCTGGAAGCTTTCGGAAAAGTCGATCAAGCTCTACTTCACCGGTTTCATTCCAGCCAGCTCGAAGTTGTTCAATAACTGGAACGGTTGATCGGTGGTGGAGGTCTCCCATGAACCGACGAGTTTCTTCATCAACAATTGTGAGTGCTGCAGGAAGTTGATTTTGTCTTCTACGGCGATTGGAATCACAGGCCTGACCAAGATCATCGATTGAGTAAAGCCAAACCCCAGGCCTATTACCGATACGTGAATCAAAGTCACGAGGAACAGCAAGATCAAGAACAACAAGGGGACGACCCTGTCGTTGATCTTCAACGTTTTGGTAAAGGTCGAGTGTTACAACGGGCTCTGAAGCACCGGTCGTGCTGACGACAAGATCGGCATCAACAAGCTCATGAGCGATATTGTTATAATCGCCGGTTTGAGCCTCAAGCCGTTGTGCCAGGCTGTGAGCCCGCTCCAGAGACCGATTAATAATTCGGATGTTCTGTGCCCCGGCGTCACGAAGATAACGAAGGGTTTCGGCCGCCATTTTCCCCGCACCAATCAAAAGCACACGTTTGTCATCGAATCTTTCAAACACACCACTGGCAAAATCAGCAACCGCGATGCTTGGGATTGATAAACGTTCTCGCCCGACAGCTGTTTCCGTCGTTACACGTTTTGCCGCGCGTAAGGCTGCCTGAAAGAGTTCTCCAGTAAGAGGTCCGGTCGTCCCACTTTGTTGGGCAAGCTGCCATGCCTGTTTCACTTGTGCAACAATTTGAGGTTCTCCGAGAACCATGCTGTCGAGTCCAGCAGCAACACAAAATAGATGTTTTACAGCAGCAGTTCCCTGCTCACCACCGAGTACTCTTCCAGCATTTGTAGGATCAATACCTCGGCACTCCGCCAGAAACATGGCTAATTCATCTGGCGGAGGTGGCCCTCGGCGTTCCTCGTCAGCAGCGTACAATTCGATTCGATTACAAGTCGATAAAAGGACTGCTTCACTGCCCGGAAACTGTTTCTGAAAACGAGCTAGTGCCTCAGTTGCTTGCTCTGATGAGAAAGCAAGTTTTTCACGTAGTTCAATTGGGACGGTGCGGTGACTTCCCCCTGCGAAGGCGAGGCTCATGAAGCATCTCCCGCAGGAATAGTTATGGCAGGAGCATTTTCCTGCGAAGGGGTGAGTCTGTGCTGCGTACTTCCAAGTACCCCCCATAAAATTGAAATCGTGAGCATCGTAAGGCTAACGAGTGATAAAAGTGCTGTGACTCTTCGGCCAATTGCGCGTTGCCGCATAGCTCGTGAGGTACCAGCTACAATTATGAGCCAAACGACAAGTGCTCCCATTCGAAGAACAACGGGATCAGTCCACGGCACACTCCCCAGAAGGCCATGTCGTTGGTTCACAATATTTAAAACAATCCCTGACAGACAGCCGAGACTTCCCGACACAGCAGCAATGACGGTCATTCGTGATGACCAGATTGATAGTTTTTCCAAGCTGGGCATACGGAATCCTTGGAGGGGGGCCTGTTTCCGAGCAAGCCGCCCAGCCTGAATAAGCCACATTCCGCCTGCTAAGCCACCAAGTACGATTGCGACACTCATCACAAGACTGAAACTTCCGTGAATGACACCCCAAATTTGTGTCGCAGGACTTTGTGGAAATGGTTCCCGGCTTGAAAGTTCAGCAACTCCAAGAAGAGCTAATACAACAGGTAGGATAAAAAGCCCCACCGGCGTTCTCGGATTAGAGACGGTCATCCAAAGAGATCCAGCTGCTAAAAGCCAAGCAGCCAGAAGATACCAATCAAACTCACTCGATAACGGTATGGAAGGAAGCGTGGTTGAACGCCAGATAAGATACAGGCTGTGTGCGATCAGTCCTGCAGTCACAAAACCGATCATTGTGATGCCTCGGACTCCAGACCGAAACCAGAGCCGACTTACCTCACATATCAGCGCAACACCATAGCTGGCGGCAAAACAGACAATAGAAATTCGAGAGATGAAATCAGCCATAGAAGCCCTATTCAAAAATACTCGCCCCAAACATGCATCAATATCTTCGAAAGAACATAAATCAGGACGTATCTGAAGCAGAATCAGCGTAGATAACAAAAAACCTGACCGTGTCCTTCCTCTCATGAATCAGACGAATGAACTATTTTCCATTTGGAATCTTCTTATTGTACCCAAGAAAAAGCTAACTTTGAGCCACTAACTGGCTTCCTACAAACTATACTCAGCAGTATGAACGCCGATTCTGATTCCCCGGAAAAAAAAGAGCCAGCCGCTGGCAGTGTCGAAGACTCCCTTTTTATGAGGGCATGTCGCCTCGAACCGGTATCTCGTCCACCAGTTTGGCTGATGAGGCAGGCGGGTCGGTATCTTCCCGAATACCAAGCCATTCGCAATAAGGTCACGTTCTTGGAGTTATGCAAAAACCCAGAACTTTCTGCTGAAGTTATGTTGGCAACAGTGGATCGACTTGGTGTCGACGCAGCGATTATTTTCAGTGACTTGTTGCCAGTCCTGCAGCCGATGGGCCTCGATTTGGAATTCGCTACTGGGGAAGGCCCAGTCATTCATAATCCACTTCGTAACCGCACAGATCTCGATCGATTTCATGAGCTTGTTGATGTTGGTTCACTCAGTTTTGTTTTTGAAACAGTACGTGCAACACGTGCCGGTCTTCAAAAAGACATACCAGTTATTGGTTTTGCGGGAGCTCCATTCACGTTAGCCGGATACGCCATCGAGGGAGGAACAAGTCGCAACTGGTTGCATACCAAACGATTTATGTTGTCTGATCCTGATGGGTGGCATGAACTCATGGAAAGACTTGCAAGGACGATCAGCAGATATCTTCATGCTCAATTCGATGCTGGAGCAAATGCGGTGCAGGTTTTTGATAGCTGGGTAGGTTGTCTCTCACCAGAGCACTACCGTGAATTTGTTTTACCCCACAGCCGTACGGTCTTTGAATCACTAGCTGGGCGAGGACCGATAATTCATTTTGCAGCAGGCAATCCAGCGTTACTGCCACTTGCGGCCGAAGCCGGTGGCACAGTCATGGGTATTGATTGGCGAACTGAGTTGGATCATGCCTGGCAGCAGGTTGGTTATGATCGAGGTGTGCAGGGTAATCTCGACCCGGCTGTACTGCACACAACTCCCGACGTTGTACGTCGTCGTACGGAAGAGATCCTTGGGCGAGTTGCAGGACGTCCTGGTCACATCATGAATCTTGGTCACGGCATATTGCCAGAGACTCCAGTTGAAAATGTATTGGAGTTCATTTCGACCGTTAAACAAAAATAAATAACGAGTCAACTCGTAGTCATATTACAGGCGAATTGTTTGAATTATTTTTCGTCTGTGTTTCTGTGCGAATTGGGGTAAAACTAAGGGTTGGCCTGAACGGTACACAAAGAGTTCCGTTGTGGCTTATTTCATTATTTCATTTATCCATTCGCGAAGCACTGACACAGCATATGACAACTTTGGAGCAACGTCTCTTTCATCTTTTTGACCCACGTGATCGCAAGCGGGCACGACACCTCGTCCCAGAAAAAGTGATCTGTCCTCGTGTTGGTCAGGTTCAGGCAACACTTGCAAGTGATGACGGAACAAGCCATGAGGTTCTACTTGAACTCTCTGCAAATCGACGGGGCGGTATGATCCTGGAGAGTCGTTGCACAAGCCCCGACGGACGAGCTGGCAAGCCCTGCGCGCTTGTTGCAGCTGTTCTGCTTGAGGTTGATCGACGTGGCCTGCTTAGTGGTATTGCAGAGCAGACGCCAGTGACGCTTGATATAGTCGCTGATGAGACAGACGATTATGAGGAAATCGAATCAAAATCTTCCTCAGCATTCAGCCAAGAGAATGAGACTGAGCACTCAGGCATACCACAAGCTTCGAACCCACAGTTGACACGGACTCTACAAAGTGAGAATCGTTCAGTTCAAAAAAAGGGACGACAGCCAGCCTGGTCTACCGAACTTGAAAACCGTCGGCGTTTAGTTGAGCCGGCTTTACGAACAAGTAGCGTCGCCTTAGGTGGTTTGCGAAAAAGTACCGGCACTCTCATGTTTTTGCTTGATGCATCATCGGCTGACAGTCGACTTGTTGCATTGCAACCATGCCGCATGCCGATTGATGAATCTGGTCACCCTGCCGGCCAGCCAAAGCCAATCATCATCGGCCCGCAGGCGATCTCTTTTGGTCATTTTGATGCTGATGAAAAGCGAGTGTTATCTATGCTTGCTGGCACAATGTCTGCTGAGACACATCATGGTGGACAAACACTTGAAGAACGTACCATGAGTCGATTTTTGCTGAGCCGACAGTCTGCAGCACGGGACCTTGCGATGCTTTGTGCAGAAGGTCGGCTTGTCTTTCAGCCAGAGCCCCG
>CEQX01025341.1_pt1 | contig 13522 bp, 8 predicted proteins | sample 356261 | NCBI WGS metagenome assembly CEQX01 (sample SAMEA2621076, study PRJEB7988) | marine metagenome | isolation source: saline water (ENVO:00002010), including | reverse complement strand
CTGATTACATTTTGTAACTTGGATTGGGAATCCGTTGCCTACATTGGAGATGATCTACCTGACCTGCCAGTCATTCGTCGAGTTGGTTTTGGTGTGGCAGTTGCAGATGCTTGCCTTGAAGTTCAGGAGGCATCAGATTTCACGACACAGTTGCAAGGAGGAAAAGGGGCTGTGCGGGAAACAGTTGAGGTGCTCCTGCGATCTCGCGGTTGCTGGAAGAATCTTATAGAGCAATATCAAGGAAATGGGATTGCTTGATGGAACACCGATTAGGACGTACCGTGCGGGTGTTTCTCGTAGTCTTGGCGGCGGCGGGGCTGTACCGTTTAGCAGTCGTCCCTTGGGTTGAGCCTCGTTATCGTGAGACGGTGGGTGTTGAGGAGTTGACCCCAGAGCAGGCTGCAGCTATTCGTGCTCGGGCTGACCGCAGACTTGAGGCCGTGAGGGAACTGTTTCCTCCAGGTGCGTGGGAGCGTGAAGAACCAATTGTAATGGAAAGCCGCGGCATGCGACTTTTATTTAAGCAGTATCACTCCCTGCCGGACGGTCGTGTAAATCTTGTCCCCTGTACGGTTATTGTTTTACCTGATGGCCAGCGACGAGCGAATTCGGAGAATGGTCGCACTATTTTACTGCGTGCACCACAGGGCGCAGTTCTTGAATTCGACGAGCCACTTGATTTACGTGCAGGGAGATTGGCTCGTCTTGTAGGAGGTAGTCTGCGAGGCCAAGTAACTATTCGTGGGACTCAAAGTTCCGTCGGTGCAAACGATGATATCGAACTTGTTACACGTGACCTTGAGCTCGATGAATTTGAAATTCATACAAATGAAAAAGTTGATTTTCGTTTCGGGCGGTCTGTCGGTAAAGGTCAGGGGTTGGTGGCGACACTTCTGCCAAGTCAAGCAGGGGGTGGCCACGGCCCGAATATTGGTGGTATCGATACGATACGACTTGAGCGAGATGTGGAGTTGCGATTAGAAGGTCTGGCAACTGGAGTAGTGCCTGGAGCAGGTGATCTCATGTCTCAATCCGAAACAGAGGAACAGCCCGTTCTGGTGAAGTGTGATGGTGGACTGACCGCGAATCTTTCGGCTAATGTAATCACTCTTGAAGACGCCGTTGATGTTCGCCGCGGTGCGCCCGAACAAGGAGGAGATCATCTTTCCTGTGATGTGCTCGCCATTGTTTTAGGCGAGGACGAACAGCAGATGGAAGAAGATTCATCGAGTGGTTTGGAGGTTGTCGAGATTCAAGCCAGTGGCTCACCGGTGCGGGTTCAGAGTCCATCTGCAGGTCTTGAAGTGCGAGCTGATCGCCTTGGGTATGAACTTCAAACGGGTAGGATTCTACTCGATGGAGAGGACCCGGTCTCAATTCATGTGACTGGGGTTGAGCTTGAGGCAAAATCGGTTGATTACACGCCTGGTCAAGACAGTACAATTGGTTCGTTAATGGCGGTTGGCCCCGGATGGCTTCGGGCAATGGATGAGAAACAGCTAGCGATTGAATCCCGTTGGCAAAAATGGCTGCGAATTCGTCCAGACGAAACGGGGCACGTTGCTTCAATATCGGGTCAAGCTGAAGTGTCTGTTGATTTGCAGGGTAAGCTCACCGGTGCAGAAATGCATTTTTGGTTCGAGCAGACTCCTACTCAGCCAACCGTACGCTCGACGACCAATAGTTTGCCGAAGGTGGCCTCATTAAATCCTCTACGCATGCTCGTTCGTGGTGTTGTCGAAGTAGATGTTCCAGAGGTTGCGGCTCGTACAGATCGCATGGAAATCTGGTTTCGAAGAGAGTCTGAATTGCAGGGTAGTGTGCAACAAGGGCAGGGGCCTGAAGGAACTGTTGTCAGTGAAGTTGATGTACGTACCAATGCAGGAAAAACGCAAGGCGTGGCAGGACAGAATATCCATCAACCAATTCCTGCAATTCGGCCACCTGTTTCAGCTGATCGTAAATTGCTCGCAACAGGAAATCTCATTCGTGGGCTTGTTGTTCTTTCACCGAACCAGAATGAATTACAAGAGATGTCGCTCGAAGGCGAGGTTCAGCTTCTCGAACAGGCTTCAAGTACGAATAAAGGAGAGCCTCGTCTAAAAATATGTGGAGATCAGTTGCAAGTAACAAGCCCCACGCAGTTTGATGCAAAAGCAGTTGTATCTGGGCGTCCGGCTACTGTACGGAGCGATCAGTTTGATCTCGAAGGCCCACTAATAGAGTTTGATCGTGGTCAAAATCGAGTTGCTGTTGATGGCGGCGGACAATTGACGGTTCCTGTTGCTGACGCGGGAGTTGGTTTGGATTCATTTGACCTTTTAGGTGCTGCTGCTCCCCAAACCCAAATGAAAAAAAAATCAGGAGTTGCTCAACCTCTAGTTATTGCCTGGCAGGGCAGAATGGATTTTAATGGTCAGACGGCCCGCTTTGTTGACCGGGTTCAAACGGACAGTGGAGGTGTATCACTGCAAGCAGGTTTGCTCGATTGTATCTTTACACAGCCTGTGGACTTCAGCCGGCAGCAGAGTGCAGTTCCATCCCAGCAGACTGATATCGCTCAAATTAAGTGTGGGGATGGCGTTCAGATAAGTAGTACATCTGAGGTTGATGGAAATCTGGAGTCTCTTGAAAAGTTATTTGTACGGGATCTCTTCTTTGACAGGCTAACAGGAGATGTTCGGGGAACGGGGCCGGGTCGATTAACGAGTGCCCGCAGAGGTGAAGGTGGACTTCCTATGGGTACACCTGGGCTGCCGGGGCAAGAGCTACGACAGCATCCAACTGTTCCCATGCCATCTGAGAGTTCGGGTGTGACTTTTCTTGGCGTTGACTTTCAGAGAGGCTTTATAGGCAATACGAATCAGCGGCAGATGGAGTTTCAGCAACGCGTGGAAACAATATGGGGACCTGTTGATACATGGGACGCGAGTCTTGATCTTCATGATCCCAGAGGGCTTCCGGAGAAGGCTATTGCGGTGACGAGTGATACCTTGGGTATCGGTCAGGCACCATCTGTCCCGGGAGTACCAGGGCGTTCAGTCGAACTTTCAGCAGGAGGGAATGTGCTTGTTGAGGGTGATTCATTCACGGCACGTAGTGCACGACTTTCGTTTAGTGAGGTGAAAGATCTTCTCGTGTTTGAGGGTGATGGAAGGAGTGATGCCCAGCTTTTTCGTCAAGATCGAGTGGGCGGGCCAACATCGAGTGCGTCAGCCGGAAAGATTCTCTATTGGCGAAAATATAATCGTGTTGAAGTAAAAGATGCTCGATACCTTGACCTAGATCAAATCGGTGGGGCAAATTTTCCACAAATACCACGTTAGTGCGACATGTAGTTACACGGATATCGTGATACGTGCTCGCTGCTGCTCACCAATTGCGAGGTACCCGACATCAGAGAGACCTCTTTTTGTTGGTCAGTGTTCATATCCGATTCAACTGACACGTCTCGCTTCAGCATCGAGCGATTTCATAATAAATGATATGGCGTCATCAGCAAAAGCGGACACAAGATCTTCGTGAGTGTTCTCGTCTAGGATCGCCGTGTGTGGAATACCAAGTGCTATTAATTTACTGCTTAATCGGACAGCACCATCGTGCCATCTTGTGTCATTACTACTACTGACAAGCCACTGGTGACGTGGCCAGTTAAGCGGATGGACATGGAGAATAGCAGTTTCTTGCCTTGCCTGTTCGGGCTCATCAAAAATCTCCCAGAGCGTATCGAACAATTCGCCGTCAGCCCAATCGTGTCCATGCCGCATGCCAAGATGGAAGTCGATTGCTGGTGCAATTGCAGCGGCTATTGGAAATTTATCTGGATGACGGTATGCCAGTCGAAGGGCCGCCTGGCCTCCCATCTCGCAGCCCAATAGTCCGACGCCTCCTGAGGTTGTGCCTGTGATGCGATGGCACTCATCGAGAATAGGACCCAAGATGTAATCCTCAGCACTTATTGTGTTGTCAAATCGGTTTAGTTGTTGCTGAAGGCACCACGTTCGTCCTATGCGGGGAGCAAGGACTGGGAGTCCTGTAGATTCGAGTGCCTTGTAAAGTGCTGGAAAGTCTTTTGGTGATCGTTCCTGAAGATCGTGAAGGTAGAGGAGGATACGTCCTGGCTTCAAAATAGTAGGTGGTGTAAATAGTTCACATGAGTGGCCAGCAACTGAGTAACATGTCCAATCAGTAGAGGCGTTTGCTGGCATGTGAGATTTTGAATTGTTGTTGGATCAGGTAACGTTTTGATTGGAAGTTGCAACACTTAAATACAAAATAAACTAAGTGATCGTGTCGTGTAAGGAGATCATAATGGAAGTTTTACTTTCTCGTAAGGAATTGTCAGATGGTGTCGATCGGCTTGCTGCTCTTGTGCAAAATGATCGAGGTGATCAGCCTCTTGTTCTTGTAGGCGTTCTTACTGGCAGTATTATGCTCGTCGCGGATCTCTTGCGAAGGCTTAATGGCTTGATAGAAGTGGGAATGGTCTCGGCAAGTAGTTACCGGGGGGTCGAAACAACTCCTGGAAAACTGAATCTTCATCTCGATTTATTACCCGATGTGTCTCAGAAGCACGTCTTACTTGTTGACGATATCTTTGATACCGGACGAACAATGTCTGCATTGGTTGAGGCGATCTATGCTCGGGGTGCAGTTTCAGTCAAGTCACTCGTTCTCTTGCGTAAGAAAAGTAGAGCTGAGGTGGTTATGAATCCAGATTATGTGGGATTCGACATACCGAATGTGTTTGTAGTTGGTTACGGTCTAGACCATAACGGTGCGTGGCGCAATTTACCTCAGATTTGCCTGATGGATTCACCAGTGATTTTTTGATGCGTAGATGTATAAGTCATTGTGGGGTTAGGATATATTTTCAAACACTATCCAGAGCAGCCAGTTGAAAATGGTAGATCACTCGAAAAAAACATACATGCTGGTTGCCTGTGACTGTGGTCCGGTAGGAAGCGGCCGTCAGATAGAACTTGCTGTAGCAGGAATGGTAGCCGCCGGCCATCGAGTATGCGTTGTTCTTCTATCTTCAGGTGGTGGCCTCGCGACGCGGCTTCAAGCAGTAGGAGCTAAGGTGTGCGTCGTGAATATAAGCTCAGACGTACGCGTTTCGGTAACCTTCCACGTGGCCAAAATCATTCGGAACGAGCAGCCTCAGGGTGTGATTGGATGGGGTGTTGAGACAGCAATAATCGTCGGCAGTGCACGATTTCTGGCAAGGCTTTCGGGGCACTCGTGGCGTTATATTCAGCTCGTATCGCAGCCATCACTGACTGTGGTGGAAACTGCAATGGTCGCTCGAGCAGATCAAATAATTGTGATGGGAGAATCGGTTTTGCATGCCTGTGAAAGAATGGAGCTCTTGCAATCCATCCACTTTGTACCTCCCGCAGCCGTTGCTTTTGATGAAATGATCGATCGAGAGCAATTGGCTTCACAGATCGGCTTGAATCCAGGTAAGAAATGGACACTCTGTGTGGCTCCACTGATATCACAATCACGCATCGATAGACTCATTTGGGGTTTCGACCAAATGGCCGTTGCTCGAGATGATGTAGAGCATATTGTTGTAGGGAGCGGTCAGCTTCTTCGACGGCTTCAGCGACGTGCATGGATTGAGGAAGTAGATGACTCAATCCATTGGTTTGATCATCTGCCCGTCCTTCCATCCCTGTTTCGGCACGTCCAACTGATTCTTCAGTCCGGGTATGTTGCGTACGGCGGATGTTTGCTTGAGGGGCTGTCGCACGGTATTCCAGCTGTCGTGATTGATACGCCACCGAGTCGAGACGTGCTCGGTGATAGCAATGCAGGGATTCTAGTCCCTACGGACCCTGGCAGTGAGTTCGCCCGTCGGGCAACCGAGTTGCTTGAAAATGAAAAATTACGAACACGCTGTGCCTCAGCAGCCAAGCGACGGGCAGAAGAGATGTTTAACAAGGAGACATCTTCGGGCAAGTTGCTTGCAGTATTGGATTCATAACAATTTTTTCAGTCATCGAGCATGGACGCTTTTAAATGTTGTCCAGTAGATAGGAATCGGCAGTGTCCGTTTTCATTTACAAGTCTCCCAGACTTATAAACAGCAGCGGGCATCGCAAACATTTCGGCAAGTTGACGATTTGGTCGATACAAAGTGATGTCTGCGTCTGCACCGGCGCCGAGATGTCCTTTCTGGGGTAGGCCTGCAATTTTTGCTGGCGCTGCTCTGGTAATAATGCATAACTCTTGGATCGAATATTCCCGAGAAAGAGACGCAAGTGGTGAATGTTTTTGAACGGCTGGATGAATACGACGAAACGCTTCTCGTCGAAATCCTTCGTCACCAAGGAGTTGCATAAGGATAGGGTAAGCCGTGAAGTGAGCGCCGTTTGGGTGATCGGTAGAGAGTACAACTCGCCATGGGTCATCAACTGATAGAAACCATTCAAGGCCAATGGCCCATTGCCATGAATGAATAAGATTTTTTTCTTTGTATTCAATTGGCAAAACTCCGCAACCACCCTCGAGCCAGAGATCATGGGAACTCCAGGGAACGCCGGTTGTGTGAGCAAGGTGCTCGGCCGCCTCTGGGTCGCCAGTCATAGCCACAGTTTCACCAAAAAGTATCTGCCCCACGTCGAGGGTGAGATTTTTATTCTCGTGAAAACAATCGAGAAGCTTTGAAACTCCAGAACCAAAGCTGTCTGGATCGAGATCACCACCCGTATAACTATGGAATTGTACATGAGCGAGATGAGCAGGTATGCCATCTAGGGTCTGCATGGTTTCAAAAAGTGTCCGCCAATTTCCGGGAAGACCGAGGTGAGAAGTGTGGATATGGAGTGAGTGAGGGAGTGCAGCAGCTTGGACTCCTACGGCTAGTCGTTCAAGAAGTTTTCGACTTGTTAAGGTTCTTCCCGGGAGGGGCGTGTCGAGGTCGTGATGGTCTCCACGACTGTCTTTCCAAAACGCAGCACCACCAGGATTTGCGACCTTCACGCCCCACCCACTGCCTGCGCGAACAATAGAAGATACGCATCGCTGAATGACGTCAGGCTGGCCGCCTTCAAGAGCGTTCAGGAGCTCGTCGTTATCAGCTGCAAGCAGGTAAAATCCTTTATCGAGGATAGGTAGATCATTCAACTCCATTGCAGCAAGCGAAGCTGCGCCCGTCGCAATCGCTGCATCAAAAACTGTGGTGTAGCCGAGTGATGCATAGAGCGATCCTGTTGCGTGAATTGTCGGAATAGCACTGGGCTGGTTCTGGCTCCGACGATGGGTGCCCAACTGCGGTGACATGCAACGACCAGTGTTTACTTTTGGTCCAGCAACATGGCTATGTAGATCAATACCACCAGGCATGACGATTAGGCCCCTTGCGTCAATTTGACGAAACCGTTTCGTGTCAACTGGAGGACAGACTATTCGTCCAGATTCAACCCAAATGTCGGTAACGGCGCCGTCGTGGCCATTCTTGGGATCATGGACATTTCCACCAACGAGAACAAATGGATCGTGAAAGATTGATGGAGAAAAAGGAGGAGATACGTCCGTCATGGTGTACTCCTACGCTGTGTCTCAACAGCTATTTGATTCAGTAAGTCATTTAAAACCTTTTGAATGGAAGGTTTCTGCGACTTGGCGAACGGTTGTAAGGTGATTAATCTGCCATCGGATCTCAGCATGTTACCTTCGGTTGAGCGGCTGAGGCTAGCACAACCAAGACGAATGCTATTTTCATATTTTCGTAGGGAAAATGTGTCAGAGACATGAATGACTGTTTTTGGTTTTGGGGATATAGTCAGCAAGTCTTCGATTCGGGAAGTTAAGCGACCGATAATGAGAATGCAGTCAACTTCATCTCGTTCAATGAGCCTTTGGGCGTCAGCCTCTGCTGGCAAAAACTCACTTCCGGCGTTGGATGCAACTGGAATTGCACCAGGTGATCCAAACCGCCAGGTACAAACAGTAGAAGCTCCAGCATAGTTGCCACCTCCCGCATCTGCTCCTTCGTTGAGTCGGATGCCAAAAGATGGTTTCTGATGGGCAAGAGATCGTGTGAGGTGTGAAAGGCTCCAGCTCACAAGGCCTGTCTGGTCAGCCGTTTTGGAAGAAACAATGCCAATGCAGCGAGCGTTGTCAATTGATTCCTTGATTTTGTCAGCAATATTTCCAAGAGCGTTAGATAATTTCCTAGCTGCTTTTTGGTCAATCCTAGCCTGTAAAAGGCGAGCCAGGCTGACCAGATCATCTTTTTGGACCGCAAAATGTAGATTGTGTGAAGTTGGCGGAAGTAGTGATGTCGGACCTATACTAATAGTGTGACGAACGCCATTTTTCGGCTCAGGTTTGATGAATCGCTTAATGAAGGGTTGGAAATTAGTGCTTGGAGTACAGCCCCAAAAAATAGCCAAGTCGGCACGGTCACGCAGTTCTTCAAAGTCTGCTGTTACATCACCAACGCGGATTGCTGTTGGTGCAGTGGGAATGGAAGTTTCAGAAGCATTGGCATCTATTGAAGTGTTTAAGTGGGCGGCGAGCTCACAGGCAATCTGAATTGTATCAATTGTTGTTGAAACAAGACCCGTGACGAGTATTCGGCGCGCTGATAGTAATCGCTGTGAAGCCACGTCGATGGCTTCAGTCAATGGTGCATTTCTGCCATCGATCATTGACTCTGGTTGCAATTCACTTTGAGCAAACCAATTGTCAGCAAGTGTGCATCCGGTACCAGAGTCAATATTTTGTGTGGTTAAGTCGTCACAAAGTAGTTCGCAGCCGCCACAGACAACTTGTTTGCTACGTCCTTCATTGAGTGATGCATTGAGCATATTGCTGTTCGATGATTTCACGATTGTCCTGCTGTCCAGATAAGATGGAATTGAAGAGGAGTTCCGTGGTCCCGATGAACAAAATCATCAAACATCTATATCACAAGATTTTACAACAAAAGAAAATGCTGTTGTCAAAATATATAACTAAGACAATCCCTGGATGGGCCCGTCGCTACAGAAGTCAGGATTACCGAATTGAGACAAGTTTGTCAGACCCATGCCATGAGCAATGGATAGCAGCAGCCGATTATGTGGTACGCCACCAGCGTCTACCATTTGGCCACCTTTGAATCCAAGTCCGCGGCCAATAAAGGCCCATGGGATATCTTTGTGAGAATGCGAGTTGCCTTCTCCAAGCTCATTTGTCCAAAGGATGGTTGTATGGTCGAGCATGGACCCACTTCCTCCCGGCTCTGGTGTTTCAGCTAGCCGCTGGGCAAGATGTGCAATTTCTGAAGCATACCAAGCATTGATTTTTGTAAGTTTTTCTTGAGCATCTGTGTCAGAGTTTGGTTTGTGCGAAAGAGTGTGCTGCCGTTCTTGAATTCCAAGCCAGGTCATGCTTGCCTGTCCAACTGAATTTGTGAATTGAAGGGTCGCTACTCTCGTGAAGTCAGCTTGAAATGCTGACACAAGTAGTTCAGTTTGCATTCGACTTATTTTTGGCATCTGCTCATTTTGCTCAATGATTCCTTCTTCGAGGGTGGGCGTTGGATGAGCATCATCTGCTTCACTTTTCTTCAGTTCACGTTCAAATTGTCGGACCATGTCCGTATGCTCTTCAAGAAGTCGACGGTCCTCGGAAGACAGATGGTTTGCAAGTTTGGAGAGATCACCACGAACCTCATCAAGAATGCTCTTCAAGCTTTCTCGGTCCTTGGTTTTGCCGTAGAGCTTTTTGAACATCTGGTAAGGATCATCAATCGGTGCGAGTGGCTTATTTGGCCCCGCATAGACCATTCGTGTCCATGTGTCAGCCTTGTTAGGAACGAGTACACCAAACTCGAGTGAACGAAACCGTGTTGTCGTTGTGATGTCTTTTTGCAGGTGTTCAGCAATTTCTTGGTCAATAGACTTCCCACTTGCCCAGCCGGCAGGAGTATGGCTGCCTCCTTGGATGTTTCCCGGAAAGAGTTCGATGCCAGTCAGGAGGCACCCCATGCCCCGCATGTGTCCGTCTCCATCACCACGGATTTGATTGTCAACCCCTTTTATAAGAAGCAGTTGATCTTTGAGGAATTCAAATGGGGTGAGAATGGATGGGAGTGCATCGTGTTGAGGAGGAGGTATATCGGGACTAAACGAACCTTGGCTTCGCGGCCAAAAATTCTCTTTTACGACGCCATCTGGAGTAAACACTATCACGAGTCTTCGCTTTGTTTCCTGCGCACCACTAGCGTCTGCTGCCATGCTCGAAAGGTTACTGAGGAAAGGCAGTGCAGTTGGCGAGATACCAAGACTCTTAAGAATGTCACGTCGAGTTAACATAGTTACAATTTCAAGTGGTGATTCCAGTGTCGTGTTGTTTGAGGAGAGGCTGCAGGCCCAACTCGTGCGTTGTGATCGAATACATTCAGGCATTATGTATTCGCATCACCATATCCACTTCTTGTCTACTTGGCTAATCCTTTGAGGAACTTTTAGTAGGCTTCGTCATGACGAGTGCAATTTCAACAATTAATTTACGGATAGAGTAGTTTTTTGAAACAAAGCGATCTGTGAGTTGTTCAAGTACATCGCTGCCCCAAGCCTTTAGAGGCTGTTTGACAAGTGCATGGAAAAGACTTTGGACAAAGGTTTCAGTAGCATCTCTGTTTAGGGCCAGAAAGTAACCAATCTCACGTCCGCCGTAAAAATTAGCCTCTTTTCCAGTTCGTGGTTGGTAGTATCCCTCTGCGTTAATTGGCATGTTTCGTCCATCACGATTTTCAGTTGCACGAAGTCGACCGAGCGCGTCGTATTCCTCTAATGAAAATCCGAGTGGATTGATCATTGCGTGACAGGTCTGGCAGACGGATGCTTTGGTCTGCAACGCGACCCTCTCTCTTGTTGTTAAGTCAGGATGACTGTCAGTTGAAAGTGGGGCGATAGCATTTGTTGGTGGTTTGAGAACGTTGCCAAGAATGTTGCGGGCGAGGAAGACACCTCGGTGTATCGGCGATGTACTATCTGCGTAGGACAGCATGCTCATCATATAAGGATGTGTGACTATGCCAGCTCGTTGTCCATTATCTATTCGCACAGGCCGAAAGACCGCCTCTTTTTCCAAAGGAATGTCGAAAAGTGGAGCAATAGATCCATTGAGGAAAACTGTGTCATCAGTAAAGAATTTGCGATAGTCAGAATCTTTACCCCACACAACATCATCAAGAAAAAGGAGCAGACTTCTTCGCATCGCTACAGCAACTTCATTTGAAAACTCTGGGAATCGTGAGGGGTCCTTTACTACTTCAGGTCCGTCTTCAATATGTAGCCAGTCGAGTAAGAATTTCAAAACTTTTGCTTTTGCTCGACTGTCATCAAGCATGCGGTCAGCCTGCTGACGAATCTGGCTGTCATTCACAAGCTGACCATTTTGAGCAGCAGTCAAAAGCTTTTGGTCAGGAATCGAATCCCATAGGCCAAATGACAATCTATTTGCAATAACAGAAGGAGTAAGGAATTGCCTCGTTTTTGTTTCCACTTCGTGATATAGAAACAAAGGCGAAGTGAGTGTTCGGAGTAATGATTTTCTGAGGGCTGCGTCGAGGTCTGTAGCGGTCGAAAATGATTCCAGAACAATCTGTTCTCGAATCGTTTCTGAAAGCGGCTTACGGAAAGCTTTCTCAGCAAATTTGACAGCAAAGTTTTCAAGTTTTGTCTTACGATCGGATGCATTTCGTCGCACGTTTGCGAGTTCGTCAATATGTTTAAGGCAGTAGTCTGCTGTGTCTAGTCCGGCAGTGGTTGTGGCCGTGAACCACTCCTGTGATATTGAACTTCCGCGTTCGTACCCAATCGATGCATCGTCCGGTGGAAAAGAAGTTGGAAGGACATAGGTTGTAGGGCTTGTTTTTGGAGATAGCCATCGTTCTGGAATTATTTCAGTCACGCCATGAGGAGGCTTCCAAAGTAATTCAATAAATGCATGAGTGTTTGGGCCGTCTTGTCCTGGCTTTGCTACTCCCTGCCTGCCTTTTGAAAACTCCACACGTAATGGAACTGGGCGGCTGCCAAGTAACGTAATACGTGCTCGATACTCTTGTTCATTTCCAGACTTTACGGCCGCATCAATCAACGGTTCAGTCGACTCGGTCTCGTTCACGTAGACTCGAACGGCCTGGTCGGTGCGAACTAAGAATTCGTAGCGTCCTGTCTCGGGAGGAAGCACAGAGCCGTCCCAGCGGATAGAGAATCGTTCAGGCTGCATTTTGTTTGGTGCCGGACTCGCTTCTCCAAAAGAAAATTGAATCTTTGGGTCAAGTCGTTCTAGAACAAGTGAACGTTTACTAAACTTTCTTGAGTCGAAGTATTCTGCACGAAGTCCTCTTTGTTGATCTATTTTTGGATATGGGCTTCGGAAACTTCCGACGATATCAGCCAAGGACTCACGCATCTGTCGCACTGTAAGCCGAGATAGTTCCAGTCGGGCTTTCTTGTTTTTCTCTTGTGCGATAAGGGAATAAAAAGAGGGATGAATTGTTTCAGCGATAACCTTTGCAGATTCGCCAGTCACCTGTGAGGGATTATCCTCAGGCATTGTCTTGTCTATGTAATGAGTAAGCTGATTGACCGAGAGATTTCCTTGGAGAGGATCCGGATAGTTTTTGCTGCCCTTGCCTTTGTCTCCGTGGCAGCGACTGCAGTGTTTACGAAACAGGACAAGTCCATCTTGTTCTTGAGCGCAAGCGTCCGCCGTTGTCACAGCCCAAAGCAAAAAGAGAGCCAAGTAGAGCGTTTTTTTTCGTGTTGTCATGTCAGCCATACAAATCAAAGAAATTTGATCTACGGGGAGCATGCACATCAAGAGTAGAGTCAGAAATGCTATTCTGGCTGGCTAGAGCCCACTTTGGTCTCGGTTTCCGATTTCCTGTATGCAATTGCCTAAATTTTCAAGACAGAATATGAGTTTGGGAGAACTAGTCGTCGTATTCTTCAGGTCTGGCAAACACAAGTCGGCCGGCTGACGTTTGAAGGGTGCTCGTGACGCTTACGATGGCAGACCGGCCAATCATTTCACGGCCGTGTTCGACAACAACCATTGTGCCATCATCAAGAAATCCAACGCCCTGACTCGGTTCTTCACCCTGCTTCACAATTTTCACGTCTATTATGTCGCCAGGAACGTATGACGGCCGCAAAGCAATGGCAATGTCATTTACATTCAACGCAGGCACGCCACGGACACCAGCAATTTTCATAAGAGTCGGTTCGTTGGTAATAACCCGTCCTCCAAGATTGCGTGCCATCTCAACTATCTCGGACTCGACAGAACCACCATCAGGAAGTGACCCTGAGTGGCCAAGGATTTCGACGTCAATAGTTGGCGTATTACGTAGTCTTGCAAGGACGTCGAGTCCTCGCCTGCCTCGCATTCGTTTCGGCTTCTCGACAGCATCTGAAGTCTGCTGAAGATCTTCCATGACTGACCCAGGGACGACGAAACGACTCTGGAAAAGGCCGGTATCAGCAAGTTCAGCGATTCGGCCATCTACGAT
>CEQX01016742.1_pt1 | contig 13522 bp, 12 predicted proteins | sample 356261 | NCBI WGS metagenome assembly CEQX01 (sample SAMEA2621076, study PRJEB7988) | marine metagenome | isolation source: saline water (ENVO:00002010), including | reverse complement strand
TTCAATACCCCAATCGTGTCGCTGTTCAGCTTCGATGAGAAGTGTCGTTGTTGCAAGAACGGATTTGTTCACCATTGAACCCCATTCGAATTCAAGATAGAATGGCTGTGCTGCTGGGAGGCTCTCGTTGAGTATGATATCCAATGGCATAATTGTTGTTGCCAACGGACCTAATGTTCGAATTGGATTGTAATATGTGAATTCAACATCCTCTAATGAAATATTATCCGTTTCAACAACCCGAGCCACAAACTCGTACGTGTCCTCACCGTTCCCAGGATTCTCAAGTTGGATCAAAAGTTGGTGAGTTGTACTCACATTGAACCCTGATGGTTCCGAAGACATAGGGGGGTCAATCACTGTTAGCGCAGCACGGTGGATCTGCAACACATGGACACTTAACTCAAATCGATGATGGTTGGATGATGTCTGATCATCGGTTTCAAAGAAAAGACGTTGGGGTGGTGCGTTCGGAGGAATGTATACCTCCAGTTCGACGACGTGGTCGGATCCTGCCGCCCCTGTCACCGTCAACACCCCATTACTCAGAGTCCCTCCACTCGAAACATTCCATTGCCAATTTGGCAGGGCAATATTCGCTTGGTTCAAATCCCAACTTAGCGTACCTGATTGAGGCAAAATCATTCTGAACTCAAACTGATGTGCCATAGCGGGAACTGTTCGGATGTGTGTCGGTGAGGCATGTGTAGCGACTGCAGTGAAGTTCGCATCCAGTGAACGACACAGTGTATCTTCTCCACTACCGATGCACGTCGTGAGCGTTGAAGTGGTTTCACTTCCGTACGAAACGGAACCAGGAACATCAAGGAGTATTTTCAATTCCTTCTTCTCACCAGGTAGCAAGGAAATTGAGTAGACCTCGTTCGCACCATCCGATAATACAGGTGTTCCGCCCCACGATGGGTTTGTCCAAGAGATTGATGTGGTTGTTTCAACAGCATTGCCAAGATTCTCAAACAACACGTATGTCTCGGCGGTGTAACCTGGGATTCCATATCCTTCCGAAGATGCGAGGCCAGTTGGACCCACCAAGGATAATCCTCTGGTTCGTAATGCCTCGATTGGAATCCATGCCGAGGTTTGAACACTTGAATCGGTTGTTAGCGTTGCAGTTATTTCGATGTACCCATCTTCATCACCCAGTGCATCTCCCGGTAGTGTGGCCACAAATGGTATCGTGAACGGTGAGGACGGCACAAGTTCAACATCGATCAAATTCGTTCCGACCTCGACTTCAACAGACCAGTCATCAGGCAAATTTGTCGTATCGTAAGTGAGGTCCCAATTTGCTGTTCTGGAACCCGTAGCAGTAACTGCGATGTCAAAATTCTCTGTGGATCCTGGTGAAACACGAGTGACCGTTTCAGGACCTTGGATTAAGACTGCATAAGGTTCGACAACCGTTAATGTTGTTTCCTGAATGTTGTTGTCTTCTCGCGCCTCGGTTAGGTTTTGGTTGACATCAAGAACCAATTCGAACGTGTGAGTTCCAAGCGAAGCAGTAACGTCCACGCTGAACGTAGCTGGGCCACCATCACCAGTCGGCGAGAGTGGCTCGAGATCATCGAATCGAACACGTGATACTTCCTGACCGTCCATGTATAAGGCACAATCAATACTGTCTTCGCTTTCCCAAGTACCAATGTTCGCGAATTGACCCGTCACTGTGAGGGTTTGACCGGGATCCGGTGATGTTGGGTTGAATGAGATTCCGTTTCCGTCGGGGAGTGGTGCAAGATCAAGCAGTCGTTGTGATACCAATGTATCCCCGTAGAGGATATCAAGAAATCCATCTCCATCAAGGTCTGCAAATGCAGGGGCAGACCAGACGCGATGTGGCATTGACAGCGGCTCATCCCAACCATCGGAGACTTCATTGTCAAATCCTGTGTCTCCTTCAAAGGCAAAAATGCGCCGTCCAAATGCAACAACGAGTTCTGGATCTCCCTCCCCGTCGATGTCCATCCATGCAGGTGGTGATGCAGCAATCTCATCGTTATCGTTTCCTGAACCGCCTCTGTTCATGATTTTATTCCACTCTTCGGTAGGTGGGTCATTGGTAAGGTCGTGACAACCAACCATTCCCTCACGATCAAATGTTACAGATGAAGCTGAATACCACGTTACCCAACAGAGCCGGTCATGGATGTTGTCACCGTCGCGGTCGATTGGCAGTGGTGCAGCATCTGCATATCCATTGCGAGCACGGAATGAGAATATTTCCTCTGTTGAGGTGAGTTCCATTCCAATAAATCGTGCACCAAGACCGATGGTGCGTCCGTTTGCATCAGTTGGAATGGTTAGAACCATTTCGGGAGCAGCGTCACCATCCAGTTGGACGACGACTGGACTCGGTAAACGTAGACGTGGGGCATCGGAGTCCGTATCTGTTCCAGACAACGCTACTCTTCCCCAATCGTTTGACCCAGTACTCCCATCGATCCTCCAAACCCACATATTTCCTGAATTTTCATCGATTGTTGTAGCAACGACAACAGAATTTTGACCGTCCAACTGAGCCCATGCAGGATCACTTGGATGGGTTCCCCGATCGAGTGTCACGTCCCAATGTTCGGTTGGTGAATTCGCTCCGAGTGGTAGGCTCACGATGTGTGGGTCGTCGGTCGTTGTATCAACCACAGTAAGAACCAATTCTGGTAGACCATCCAGTTCCAAATCAGCAAGAAGCGGTTGAGTGACTGAAAGATGGTTGCTTTGCCGGGTTTGGAAATGAGGACTCGTGATGCCGATTCGATAGTCTGTATTGGTCCATGACCACATAAGTTCATTCGAGTGGCCTCCGCTTTGCCAACCGGATTCATCGCATGATAGTTCAGGCGACCAGACATCGACTTGAAGGGAACTTTCAGTGTCGTAAACGACCACAACTTCAACAGTTCCATCTTGGTCAACGTCCACAAGAACAGGAGTTGAGCGGGCTGACCTTGTATCACCCAAATCGACTTGCCAGGCGAGATCAGCATCATCGCCAGCAAAGAGTGACAATTTTGTTGAACTTGTCGAGGTGCTCTCGTGTAAAATCACGGCAAAGAGGTTTAACGGAGTGCAACGCTCAAAGGCTCCTGGACTTGTAGCTACGCTTCCTGAGAAATTTCCGATGATCGATCCATACGCATCCGAACCGATGTTGTCATCGAGAGCGACCCAGTTGATGACAGGGTGATCAATACTCAGCATTGGCCCTGTTGTTGAATTATGAACAGGCATGGTTCCATTTCTTGTTGCGCTTCCTCCGTACTGGCCCCATGGTTGTTCACGATCATCCCAAATCTCTGCGGATGTTGGAAATGTTTGTGGAACACTGGCCAGATTTGAAAATTGAATTTGAGTGAACGAAACCATCAGCATCAGTAAAATGATGCTGATTGCAGGGAGACGTCGCCCTGTTTCAGAATGGCTTGCGCTACTCATTGTACACATTCTGTCGTGAGGGGTTGTTATTGTTTTGCTCTTGAAGCATCACACCGACATGATTTTTCGTTGGATTTCTTGATTTCAGACACCTTTTTCCAATGCGCAGTCGCCTGAATGAATGCGTGGGCTTCATATAGGGGTCGACAGTGGGCGAAATGACTTCGGTCAGTTTCTCTCCCGAGGCGCAAGCCGGTGAAGGACGGAAAGGTTCTGCCTCTTCCCCTTCGTCACTCGGAGAGAGAAACCCGGGAGAGGAACACAATGTACAAAATTGTCACGAAAGAGGATACCATTCGCATTCCCGCAGAGTACATGAAAAAGGGTCAATCACTTGACCAACACATCGACCGTCTTGCAATGACTGCATTTGAAGGTCGTTTTGATGAACAAAACAGATTCATTTTGGTGACCAGCAACCATACACCACTTGGCCGTGGCCGCATTATCCATGGTGATGGAGCAATTTACCAGCGTGTTCGTTTCGACGCTCTTCTCTTCTGCATGGACGATTACGAAGTCGTTGAAGGGGCAATCTCTGAAGTGAACGAATTCGGTGCATTCGTTCGAATTGGTCCAATGGAAGCACTGCTTCACAAATCACAAATTCTTGATGACCAAGTCGAAGTCAACGTCGGTGCCGGTACCATTTCAGGTCGGAACGACGACAAGCGACTCGGAATTGGAACTGCAGTACGGGCACGAATCGTATCTCTCTCTCCTGACACAAGCGATCCCCGTCGCTCTAAGATTGGTCTTACCTGCAAACAACCAGGACTTGGATCACTTGAATGGCTAAGTGAGGCAGGTGAATAATCATGGCAAAGAACCCATATGCATGTGCAGAATGTGGCCTTATTCTCCAAGATGGAGTTGACCAATGCCCACGAAGCCCATCCGCTCAAACCACAACCGATTGGCAGGGATATGTCATTATCATTCATCCTTCTCGTTCAGAAATCGCTGAACGTCTCAACATCGACCAACCTGGCCGATATGCATTGAAGGTGAACATCCGATAAGGGGGACGAAAACATGGAAATTGTAAGTCGAACAGAGAACAAACTACTCAGCCGAGTTGAAATCGATTTCAAATGGAACCACAAGGGAACGAAAACGCCTTCAAAGAAAGAAGTTATGGACCTCGTGAAGACACTTGAGCCAGGATCAAATCCTGACTTTATTGTGGTCAAGAATTGCAAAACTCGCTATGGACAAGCTCTCACCACTGGACAAGCATTGATTTACGAAACTGCTGAGTCAATGGCAGTTGAACCAGAATACATTCATGAGCGTCACAAGGGCTTTCGAAGTGGAAACTCCTCAGACGAACCTGAGCCGGCATCAGAAGAAACAGAGGAAGGTGATGAGTGATGGGTGAACCAAATCCAAAGGCCAAGTGGTCCAAGTATGGAATCACCGAAGACGGAACTCTCGAGCGCAAGGCAGAAAACTGTCCAACTTGCGGTCCAGGTGTGTTTCTTGGAATCCACGCCGATCGCAAACACTGCGGCCGTTGCGGTTATTCGGTCAAGAACGAGTGAGACAGTACGCCATCGTTGGTGAGTATCCAGAGTTGCTCATCTTTGAAAAAGTGTTGAACCACTACTTCGTTGTGTTTGATGATGTTGACATCTTTCTCTTGTACTGCAATCTCCTCGCGCCAGCCTGAGAGAACCCAAGTTGAATCCTCGTGGCAGAACGCATGCTGGATTGGACCTTTCGTGGTGACGTCCATGACACGTGATCCAGATTTATATTGATAGAATCGTCCATCAGAGAGAACAAGAATTCTCTGTAATTCTGTTCCGTACACATCTGAAAGGGCGCCTTCGAGTTCAAAATGAGCCTTCCCAATCTGCGAGCCGTCTGCTTTTGACAATCGCAGACACCCACCTGCCCTCGACCACACCTCAATCGTGTTTCTCGTTTCGAGAAGTTGTACGGTTTCCTGACTCATTGGCAGATGCGAAAGATTTGGCCATTCTGGAGGTGGAGCTCTCCATCGTTCGACACCATTTGCATCAAATCCATAGACACCCCTATTCCAGAGTACGAATGCAAACCCATCACCCATGTTTGTCATTGCGAGGGGTTCAGCATCGAGAACGTGAGCCCACGTCGCACCTTGTGGCATAATCGCATGTTCGAGCTCTCGTGCAGTTCGTAAGTCTCCACGCTCGACTCCTTCTTTGAATGGCTGATCGAGAGGCATGCAACCCATTCTCGCAAGAAGAAGTTCACGATCGATCCAGGTAGCGATCAGAACGTCGCCAACAATTATCGCTTGGTGAATTGACATCGGGAAGGGCCTTGCATGTTCCTCGATTGGGTTCAAGCCATGGTCGAGTCGACATAATTCTCCATCAACACCTATTGCTATGGCATACACGTTTTCTACGTCTGGAGTTTCAAGAATTTTCATGGCCCGAAATGGGAGATGAATGGAGTGTTCCCTTTCGACCATGGTAAGACGAAGTATGGGTTCCTTGTCAATACTCGCTTTCAAGAAGTGGCTATGGCTCGGGTAAGTCATGGCAGGCGTTGTTCTCATTGCAGTGAACAATGATGATATCGCTTCCACAAACCAAGCAAAGTATCTGCTTGAACTCAACCCTTGGAAAGATCGTGCACGGGTTGAATCGTATCCAACCTACGAACATGAGCATGTCAGGATGTGGTTTTTACCGAAACAAATCCTGTGGGAAGACCATCTTGACAAACGTTGGAATCAAGCGACAGGAGAAATCGTTCGTGAAGTCATATTCCCCTCGCGTCACGCCGCAAAAAGTGGAAAACCCTGTCTCACCTTGCATCCAATCGGAGTACCGCATCATCCACGAGAAGAAGAACCACCGTTTGGAGGACGATCAGGATTTGCACCTCCTCCGAATTCACGTATAGCACCTTGGTGGAGGTTGCTCCACAAGAAGTGGGAGGACCATGCCATTCCAGACTTTTCTCTATCGCTTGAAGTTACCCACCATGGTCCAATTCTTGATGTTCCAGCACTGTTCATCGAAGTCGGTTCCACAGAACCCTACTGGCCCAATGAAGATGCAGCGAGGTTGCTCGCAGAAATCATTGCAGAAGGGCTTGGTCTTGACGGTAACAACTCTACAGAATCATGGAGCAAGGACAATGTGAATGAACCGGTGTTGATCACACTCGGAGGGGGTCACTATGCACCCAAAGCCAACAAACTTGCACTTGAACCTCATGTTTGGTTAGGGCACATGTTGGCCAACCACTCCTTGCCATTTGGTTCCCAAGACGAGCCTGGGGAACTTTGGAAACAATCGATTGATGCCGCTCTCACGTCCACGCAAAGAGCATATCCAGGAGGCAGAATTGTGTGCAATGTGGAAAAGAAATCGTTCAAAGGATGGCAACGGCAATTGATTTACTCCTATCTTGAATCACGAAGTATCGAAGTTGTACGAACAAAGGCCTTCTTGGAAATGGTCAAAGGATGCCAAGCAGGCCACTGAATCAAGGAGGTTGAATCATGTTGTCCAAACTCATAGTCGCAATGACATTACGGATGCCACGTTGGTTCGTTCGTTGGGTTTCTCGACGATACGTTGCAGGTACATCCCTCAGTGATGCTGTGACTGTGATGAAGCGCTTGGAATCTGAAGGTGCTTGTTTTACCATCGATGTGTTGGGTGAAGAAATTTCCACACTCGATGAAGCTCAATTTTTCCTCGATGAATACGTACGAGTGATGCATGCAATTGTTGAGCACAACTTCGACGCCAATCTTTCGATAAAACCTACAGCGTTTGGTCTCCTAATCGATAAAGAAAAAGGCATGGAGAACATTGAATCACTCGTTCGACAAGCCGCATCCCACGACATGTTTGTTCGTCTAGACATGGAAGACCACCGCGTAACCACAGAAACATTGCAAGTTGTCTTGGACTTGCATGAGAAAGGTTTGACCAATGTTGGTACTGTTCTACAAGGACGATTGCATCGTACGCCTGATGATATTGAACAGGTAGCGACAACCTTGGGGCCACATGCAGATTATCGAATTTGTAAAGGAATCTATCTGGAACCAGAAGGGATCGCATACACGTCAAAAAATGACATACGCAAGAAGACAAATGAAGCAATTCGTATGGCACTACATCACGGTGCGTATGTTGGAATAGCCTCGCATGATCTTCCTGTCGTCGATTACACACTCGATGTGCTCAAGGAATTCAATATGGGTCCATCGATTGAAGATTCCCGTGAAAACGCTGGACCTGCACGAACTGGAAAAGGTCCCGGGTACGAATTTCAAATGTTACTGGGTGTTCGAGGCCCAATGCGTCGTAAGTTGGCTAAGCAAGGGCATCGTACCAGAGTTTACATCCCTTACGGAGAAAAGTGGTACGAATACAGTACACGTCGACTTCAAGAAAACCCTACGATAGGTCTGCAGATTGCAAAAGCGTTTTTGATGCCTTGGACAAATAGGCCTTGATTACTTTCTTGCCTTCTTTTTTCTACGCTTGTTCGTTGGCTTAACGCGTTTCTTGATGTGTTCCTTTGGGAGTATAGGATTTGGATTGAAACCAAGTCGACCTTCTTTCCAAGCTTGTCGACGCTCTCTGGGTGTTTTCGGCTCAAAGCGCTCAGGTCGAGGTGGTTCATGGAGATACATGCGCTTGATCTTCGATGCATCAACAGTTCCACGTAGCGTTCTTCCTTCTCCGGTATGAATGGCGCGTATTCTCCAAGTTTGAACACCGATTTCAAGAATTGTGCCTGCCTTGAATGTGGTTCCTTCCTCGACAATAAGCACATCAGGAGTTGAAAACTCACCCCTTGTTTTGGTAATCTTCACACGAAGCATATCTTGCCGCAGAGCAACAGCTCGAACCAGATTTGTCGCTTCTATTTCTTTTACCGAGCCTTCTTTGGATTCAAGCTTGGTAATTCTCCAAGCCATTTCATCGTGTTCAAAAACATCATTGAGTTCAAGCCATTCATCAGAATCAAGATCAATTGTTGCCATGTACGAATCGGGCCCATCGGTCAGCATGAACGGTACTCGCTTGAGCGGTGGCGCCCGAAACTGAATCTCATGAACGGACGAGCATGCTTCACATCGGAGGAGGTAATCCTTGCCCCGTCCCACTTCTTTTTCTTTGAGAATTTGATGAGCAGTCACGTCCTCGCATGTCGGACAGAACACTGCGTTTTCCATGACCTCTTCGTCATCGAAATCTTCATCCTCAAATTCATCATCCATGCTTCTCAAGTCGCCCTCGATGCATGTCCCCTTTGAATCCACCGCATGTGGTTGCGTCACAGTGTTCAAAACAAACCGTTACTGAGCGTACGTTATGAGCGAGATGAGCCGGGACCAAGTGCTTCCTAGTTTGTTGAGCGCTGATCACGATCGTTCTAGGGATGAACCTGAAATTGCTGCAAACATCGCAACGCAACTCGAACACATGGGATTGTCGACATGGTCGATTTCTGTTCTCCGTCGTTTGCGAGACGGAATTGGACGACAAGAACCGAAATGTGTCTTGGAGGTTGGTGGTGGCATCGGTCATCGCTCAGCCTGGCTTTTTGATTTGTTCAATGGTGATTCAATCGATCGCTTTGACATCATCGAGCAAGGAGCGAAATTCGGCGTTATTCTTCATCGTCTCCAATCACGATACGATGCAGCACCATGGTCTTCGATCATCGTCAGCGATTTTTCGACCTTGTGCGCTGAAGAAAAAGCATGGAAACTTACGACAGCCTCAGGCATCGGTACAGATGAGCGCCGGTTATCTGAACGGTATGACGCCATTGTCATTGACGCACCCTTGTCGAGATTGTCAGACGAACTCGGTCATGGAATTGAATTGCTTTCCAACAATGGAGTTTTGTACACGACTGAGCCAGAAATACCGGTCGGAGATTATGAAGAACTCGATGATGAAGGGAAAGCGAACGTGGATGGATTCAACGCTTGGATTGAATTTATTCAAAAGATTCAAACAACACATCACATCGCTTTCGTTCCGCTTTTCGGGGGAACGATTGTTGCCTTTTTCAAGCGTTAGTCTCTTGTTCAGCCTTTTCCAACAATGCTTCAACGTCAAGTAACCCATAACCGTAGTTATCGTCATGTCCTGATTGACCTTCTTGTGGTTTAACGCTCTGCATCAACCAATCTTTGACAGTGTCTATGGTTGATACATCACCTGATGTCCCATTGCTCGCAAGTTGAGGTTGGGCTTCCAACAGCATTGCAATTGCACCGGTCACGAAGACCGTTGCTGCACTTGTCCCGCTTGCGGATGACCATGTTCCTTGTATGTTGAGAACTGGAACTTCCTTAGCGGGTGCGACGAGTTCTGGCTTTTTGTCAGGGTCTCCACGTGGTAATTTCGGTGGGAAGAATCCGACCGCATTGTTTCCTTCTGAGGATTTCGACCAGTGCGAACCCGATTGCGTAACACCTCCAACACAGATCACTCTACGTTCGCTTCCTGGCGATGAAACATCACCGTCATCCTCTTCACCACCGTCATTGCCAGCAGCTGCAATCACGAATATTCCACGTGCAGTTGCATCGTTGACGGAATCCTCAATCGTTCGACTGGAAGAGCCAAGAAGGGGAAACAAGTCTTGGGCTCCTCCCAAGGACAAGGAAATGATGTTAACGTTTTGATTGACACACCAGTCGATTCCTGATACGACATCCTCTTCGTAACCTGAGCCATTGGCATGCAAGGCTTTTGCTACGTAGAGATCCACATCCTTGGCAACGCCATTAATCCATCCATCCGCAACCAAAATCCCAGCCATATTGGTTCCGTGTCCATTGTCATCGTATGCATTGGATTTACCTTGAACAACATCAACCCATCCAGTCACATCGAAGCTCTCGAGATCTGGATGGTTCAATTCCAATCCCGTATCAACAATACAAACGCCGACTCCTTTTCCTGAATATTCTCCTGGCACGTTGATTAGATTCCGGTAGACTCGTTCCGATTCAATCAATTCATCGCTCGGTTTGACAAACGTCAAGCCATCTCCCACGATGATGTTGTATGCAAAACCCGCAACGAGGATGAGAAGAGCGCCCATTGCTACGCTGACAATCCGTCGTATGACTGCGAGGTCCTTCTCCAACTGAGGTGATAATGCTGCGGTGTCATTTGGAGACCCACTTGCTTCTGACATGTGTTTCCCTCACTGGAATGCTTGAACAGCTTCAGAAAATGTGTCGACAAACCGCTTGACATCCTCTTCAGTGTTGTAAAAGTATGCTGAGGCCCTTAATGAGCCATTGTATCCTCTGCTGTTGAACCATGAGTGGACGCAGTGTTGCCCAGAGCGCACCATGACACCCGAAACTTCGTCCAGCAACAGAGCGATATCATGTGCTGGAAGCTTCTCGTCGAGGAGAAGTGAACAGATCCCACCGCGTTTTGAAGCATCATCCGGTCCGATGATTGAAACACCATCCAAATCCTTGACGCCATTTGACATGATGCTATTCAGTGTCTTTTCATGTTCATGGACTTGATGCATGTCCAACGTTGAGAGATAATCAATCGCAGCCCCAGTGGCCATCATACCAGCAAAATGGCCGAGACCTCCTTCAAACTTTGATGGGGAATTTGCCCATTCGACTCCATCATAATGTGAGGTTTTCACAGTTTGTCCGCCCGATTGAATGGTACGCATCGAGTTGAGGAGGTCTTCCTTCCCCCACAATCCACCCATTCCAGATGGTCCCAACATTTTGTGTATTGAGAAGGCAAAGAAATCAATGCCCATGTCTTGAACATCAACCGGCATGTGAGGTGCAGATTGAGCGCCATCGACACAGACAAGTGCTCCGTAATCTTTGGCAATCTTGGTGATTTCTCGTATGGGTGCTTCGATACCATCGAGGTTACCAACTTGACTAACAGAGACCATTCGCAGACGATTACCCGCTTCGGAGCACATACCTTCAAACGCCTCTAAATCGAACGTATTGTCTGGATTGGATGGAACAACGCGATGGTCGACACCCTGTTCTTGCTCAAGTTGCAACCATGGGACAAGATTCGAGTTGTGTTCTCGATCTGTTGTCAATATGATATCGTCCTTGTTCCATGAGAGTCCTTTCGCAACTTGGTTTAAGCTATGTGTCGCATTTCGGGTAAAGACAATCTCATTAACTGATGGAGCATTAAAGAATCCCGCCAGCGTTTTTCTCGACTGTGCGATTGTTCTCGATACGGTGGTCCCATATCGGTGAACCGAACGGCCCCCACATCCAGGTGTTTTGGTGTAATAATCCGAGATCGCCTTAATGACGGAGTGTGGACGTAAAGTGACACAAGCATTGTCAAGGTAAGCAACAGGATTCTCCTCACAGAGTGCGGGGAAGTCTTCTCGAAGTTTTTTCAGATCCATCACCATGCCTCCTCATCAGGTGATACGTCGATGACAGCAGCCTTGTCCATCAAATCTGCTTCTGCTGTAACTGCTGCCTTTGTTCGAACTCGAGTCTCATTGCCAAGCATCTTCTGTGGGAACCATATCGTCCACAACAGCAGTGGAACGGAAACGATTGAGAAGGAAATATGCAGTACCAATGCCCACGTTCGTGAACCGGTACGCTCTGCGATGTAGTGCGCTCCAGTCCAAGCACTCAACATTGCAGTCATTGCCCATGAGAGGCATATGAATGTCCATCCTGCTAAGGAATGTTCACGCATGGCCGTTTCCATGACACGGACATCTTGGTGGAGATGGTGTGTTTCTACGTGTAAATCCCGTGTCTCACGTACCGCTTTAATGAAGAAATAGAAGAAGAAAATGCACACCAAAGTGATGAGGAATCCTCCCATCATATCCGAAAGTGATAGAGAGATCGGAAAGTTCCTGTTCGTGGAATGGAAGTACACCTGAGCGATTCCAAAACCGCCCCATATCAACAGGAGGCTAATGGTATGTGTCCTCATAATTGGGAACAGTTGAATCAATGAAAACAAGAACCATGCCCAGCAAACGATGGATAGGACCATTTGGAAGTAAGCAGTGCTTCCTGCAACTTGAAGACCTTCCAATCCAGCAATTTTTGCGTTACCACCATCGAATATATCGGCATTCAATGCCCCAAGAAAAATTGCAATTCCTGCTGCAATCACGGCAATTGTAAATTGTTGATTCCAATCGCTTCGAAACAGTCTCCACTGGAAGACGAGTTCGGTTCGAATCTTCATGATCATTGGGTGAAAATCAATGAACAAGGGCTTGATTTCGACATCGCCCAAGTGGAACGGGAGTGCATCATGAGATGCGTCATGGGTCGCTGATTCCCCACCGTCCATGTCAACCCGAGACGGTCCACCTTTGAGTCTGTTGTGTTGCATCAATGACAAGCGAGAGCGTTAAACCCTGATTCTGATTGGATTGAAATGCGAGCCGAGATCGCATAGCCTGGTAGTGCGCGCGACTGGAAATCGCGTGGGCCTGTCCCTCGGGAGTTCAAATCTCTCTCTCGGCGCCAATTGACCTCGACTATGCTTGTTTATGCCAGACGCGAAGCGGTTATATCGAAATGCTTGGTGGGATGAACGCCGCCACCGTGGCTTAGTGGTATAGCACCTCATTGGTAATGAGGAGGTCGCGAGTTCGATCCTCGCCGGTGGCTCTCTCCTTCAAATCGTGGAATGAATCTACTTTTGTCAACAAACATTAAGAGTCGTCGGATTGGACTTTGATACGAAGAAGACCACTTCTTCGGATGGGATGAACATGAGCAACACTACTGAAAAGAAGACCGATACTCGGGCTAGAATCAAAGAATTACAAAATCAGGTCGATGACCTCAAGGAATTGGTGAACACACTTCTCTCCGTCATCGTCGAAGAGCCTGATGGAGTTCACACCGGTGCCGCACCAACAGGCGGGCACCCACTTGCAAACACATGCATGTAATCAGCCCTTGATAACAGCCATAGGTTCAACTCGTAATACAGGTCGTGCCAGATTGGCTTTTGCGGTATTTTCAATGACTCTGTCAACGTTTTTGTAGGCTTCAGGTGCTTCCTCTGAGAGGATA
>CEQX01028334.1_pt1 | contig 13537 bp, 12 predicted proteins | sample 356261 | NCBI WGS metagenome assembly CEQX01 (sample SAMEA2621076, study PRJEB7988) | marine metagenome | isolation source: saline water (ENVO:00002010), including | reverse complement strand
ACTCAGACAGTCCACAAAGATCTTGAAAAAACAATTTCACAATTTTTTAACAGCGATGATACGATTCTATATACCTCATGCTTCGATGCAAATGGTGGTCTTTTTGAAACTCTGTTATCAGACAAAGATGCAGTTATTTCAGATGCGCTAAATCATGCCTCAATCATTGATGGCATAAGGCTCTGTAAGGCCAAAAGATTTCGTTACAAAAACAGTGATATGCAAGACCTTGAAAAACAGCTCATAAATGCAAAAAATGCTAGTATCAAGATGATTGCTACTGATGGTGTATTTTCTATGGATGGCTATATAGCAAAACTTGACGAGATAACAGCTTTAGCAAAAAAACACGACGCACTCGTAATGGTGGACGATAGCCATGCAACAGGATTCATTGGAAAAACTGGAAGAGGTTCTGCAGAATATCACAACGTTATGGATAGAGTTGACCTTTGGACCTCGACTCTGGGCAAAGCACTCGGTGGCGCATCAGGAGGGTTCACCACAGGAAAACAAGAGCTTATTGATCTTCTTCGCCAGCGGTCACGTCCTTATTTGTTTTCAAACACTTTGTCTCCTTCCATAGCATCAGCAAGTATTAAGGCATTTAAAATGCTCTCTAAATCAACCTCATTAAGAGACAAATTAGAAGAAAACACTAAATATTTTCGACAAGAAATATCAAGAATTGGTTTTGAGATTAAAAAGGGGGAGCACCCCATTGTTCCAATTATGATTTACGATGCTAAAACAGCCCAAAATATGGCAAGCGATCTTCTTAGAGAAGGGATTTATGTCATTGGCTTCTTCTACCCTGTTGTTCCAAAAGGTGAGGCCAGAATACGTGTGCAAATTTCTGCTGCTATGTCAAAAAAACATATTGATGAAGCAATCAATGCATTCGAAAAAGTTGGAAAAAGATTTAAAATTATTTAATTAATGTTTGACATACTTGTTCAATATTAAATACGAGAGTATATTTCCCGTCTCATAAGCAATTAAATTTATAGATTATGCAAAATAAATTAACACCGCGCTTTTTATTAATAGGATTAATCCTCATATGGGGCTTATGGTCACTGTGGCCGACTTTTAAACTTCAAACCTTGTCAGATAACGATAAAAATATTCTTGAAGAGCAAGGGGAGCTTAGAAATTTAGAGTCTAAAGCAATCAAGCAAGGACTAGATCTTAAAGGTGGGATGTATATTGCCCTTGAAGTAGATATCCCTACTCTTATTGAAAATATCGCTATAAACAAGGATCAAAAACTCACATCGGTTTTTGAGTCTATTCGCAACGAGATTTTACAATCACCTGAGACCGATTTTTTTACGTCTTTTTCAAATTTTATCGATCAAAAAAATGTAAAACTTTCTAGGTACTATTATGATTATGGATCGAATTCAAACGATATTATAGATGGTCTCAAAACCGAAGCAGAAGATGCAATCAATCGCGTTCTTGAAATCCTTCAAAATCGTATTGATCAATTTGGTGTAGCTGAACCAACCATTCAAAAACAAGGTACCCAACGAATCATTGTTGAATTAGCAGGTGTTCAAAATTCTGAAAGGGCACGTGCTCTACTTGAGAGTACTGCCCTGCTTGAATTTTATCTCGTTAAAGATGTTACCACAACCAATGATTTTATGATAAAGATTGATCAAATTCTCAAAAAAGATAAATCTCTAACTGGTGTAGTCAAGGAGCCAGAACCTTCCTCAAATGAGAAAAAGTCTGACACTGAGGAAGATGAGGCTGTTTCGGTAAGCGATCTTTTTGGTGGAGCTTCTGATGCAAACAGTGAAAATGATTCAACGGTAGTTGATCAAGATATGTTTGCCGAAAGACCTTTTTCATCTTTATTGCGAAATCTCGGTAACTCTATAGGTGTTCCTGAAAAAAATGCTTTCTCCATAAAACAGATGATTGATAAACCTGAAATACGTGATCGACTAGCTTCCATTGGAGCAAATTTCTTGTTTGGACACAAGGCCGAAGAATATGTTCTAAATGATGGTTCTGTAGAAAAAATGTATACGCTTTACCTTCTTGATGATCAAGCCGAACTAACAGGTGGAGTTGTTGAAGAAGCTAAAGCAAACCTAGGCCCTCAAGGAACAACTTCAGCTGGTCAACCGATTGTTAATCTTTCAATGAACTCAGATGGCGCCAGAAAATGGGCAATAATGACCGGTTCTAACATTGGTCGACAAGTTGCAATTGTGCTCGATAATAAGGTGCACATGGCACCAAACATTAGGGAGAAAATTTCAGGTGGAGGCACTCTAATTGAAGGGTTTGCAAATATTGATGAAGCAAAAGATATAGCGATCGTGCTAAGAGCTGGAGCGCTTCCAGCGCCGGTTGATATTGTGGAAGAAAAAGTTGTTGGTCCATCCCTTGGCGCTGAATCAGTAAAAAGAGGAACGCAATCCGTACTTATTGGACTTGCAATTGTATTAATTTTTATTTTAGTCTATTACCGTACAGCTGGAAGTATTGCAGACTTTGCACTTATCTGGAACTTAGTTCTTGTATTAGCAATTCTAGCTTCGCTTCAAGCAACGCTAACATTGCCTGGAATAGCTGGCTTAATTTTAACAGTTGGCATGTCAATTGATGCAAATGTAATTATTTTTGAACGCATAAGAGAAGAGCTTGATAAGGGCAAAACAGCGAAAGCAGCAATCGATGGTGGATATAATCGTGCGCTAACAACCATTGTTGATGCAAACATGACCACGTTAATCGCGGCTTTAGTACTGTGGCAGTTCGGGACAGGACCAATTCGCGGTTTTGCAACTGTTCTTTTTTGGGGAATACTAATTTCAATGTTTACCGCAATTTTTGTTACAAGAACAGTTTTTAATGCATTTGTCAATCGTAAAGGTTTCAAAAAATTAAACATATGAGAATTTTAAAAAATTCAAATTTTGATTTCATGAGCAAGAAAATTATTGCTCTTGGAATTTCTGGCTTAATTATTTCTGCAGGCTTGATATCGCTAATCATCAATGGTGGACCAAAATTAAGTATTGATTTTAAAGGTGGTACTTTAGTTGCGGTGCAGTATTTAGATGATATAAATGTTCAAGAAGTTCGATCTAAAATGAGCAGTATAGATATTGATGGTCAAAAATTTGACTTTAGTAAAGAAGAAGTAAAGCATTTTGGAAGTAAGAATGCCGTTTCAGTACGCGTTCCTCATATTGAAAACTCTCCATCTAATTTTGCCCAAAAAATAGCGGCTCACCTCTACAAATCTTTTCCAAGTAAGTCTCCTGAGACTATGAATGAGTTTGTCCTTAGTAAAGGTATAATTAGTCCTAAGATTGGATCTGAGCTTAGCGGTAAAGCTGTAATGGCAATATTTTCAGCTTTAGCTTTAATCCTTCTATATATATCAATTCGTTTCGAATTTAAATTTGCCTTGGGGGCAATTGCAGCTTTAACTCATGACATCCTTATTACTTTAGGAATGTTTTCATTGCTGTCCTATGAAATTAGCTTACCTATCATTGCAGCATTTTTAACCATTGTTGGATATTCTCTGAATGATACTATTGTAATTTTTGACAGAATACGTGAAAATTTGAAAACATCACGAAATCAAGCATATTCTTCTATTGTTAATAGCAGCATTAATGAGTCGCTTTCCAGGACAGTGATAACCTCGCTTACGACATTTGTAGTTGTTTTCATTTTGTGGCTCTTTGGCGGTGAAGTCATTCACAATTTTGCTTTTGCAATGATCATAGGTGTTATTGTCGGTACATATTCATCTATTTACATCGCAAGTACTCTTGTTGTTTATCTGCATGAAAAATCAATTAATTAACCTACTCAATCAACAAAAAAGCTTTATAATGGCTCTGAATTAATCAGGGCTATTTTTTTATGAAGACCAAAATTTATACTCTTTATGCTTTGATGTGCATCTTATGGGGATTTACTTGGATGTATTTAAAAATAAGTCTTCAAGAAATGCCATTATACAAAGGACTTTCCATACGATTTATTAGCGCAGGCGTTATTTTTTGGATTATTTATTTTCTTAAAAGTGAAAAAGTTCAGCTTACAAAAGACCTGAAGCGTGTATATATTTTATTTACTCTATTCAATTTTTCACTCTGTTATTATTTGACTTATTGGGGCACAAAGTTTGTTTTTTCAAATCTTGGAGCTATTCTTTGGAGTCTTCTTCCTTTGTGTGTCGCATTTATGGCTCATTTTTACCTACCAGATGACAAGCTCACCAGAAGAAAGTTTGGCGGCATAATTATCGGTCTGGTGGGATCAATATTATTATTTTACAATAAAGACTTGCTCGGTCAAGGTCAAACTTTCCTTGGATTACTTGCAATATTGCTATCGGTAATTCTTGCAGCTTGGCCAAATGTTCATCTTAAAATGCAAAAAAGTAAAATTAACCCCTATCATTTAAACGCGGTTGGTATGTCGATTTCAGGAATCATATTCCTTATTTTTGCTCTAATTTTTGAAGGCCAAGCTAGTATTCCATTAGATAACAAAAATATGTTCGCAATTTTTTTTCTCACTGTCCCTGGTACAGTGATTACTTGGGGTATCTATATTTGGCTTTTCAATCACTTGCCTGTGACGCAAATTAGCTATACGGCGTTTTATCCTCCGATAATTGCTTCAATTGTGGGTTGGTTTTTTTTAGATGAATTATTACCCTTAACAGCAATCTTAGGTTCAATGCTTATCATTGCGGGTGGATATCTTGTCAGCTCACCAGAATCAAATTAAAAAGGTAAAAACAGATTAACATTCAATATACGTTAATAAGGACGCCTTTGGGCGATCTGCTTTTAGGTTCTAAAGATAATCATCTACTAAAGATAATTTTTGAAAAAAATATTGAGGAATACCTAAAAAGCGTAAAGCTAAAAAAAGGAGATATTCCTAGAGTTTCACCAAATGAAAATCTTCGTGATTCTTCAGAACAAATACATCAATATTTTTATGAAAAAAGGAAGAATTTTAATGTAAAAGTTCAAATATCCATGCCCCCTTTTTATCAAAAAGTATTAAACGAAGTAAAAAAAATTCCATATGGTGAAGTCAGGACTTATAAGGAAATTGCTGCAAAAGCTGGAAACCCACGAGCGTATAGAGCAACTGGATCCGCAAATGCAAAAAACATATTACCTGTTATTATTCCATGTCATCGGGTTATTGGTAATGATGGTAATCTAGGCGGATACGGAGGGGGATTGAAAATAAAAAAATATCTACTGAAAATGGAAGGTGTCATTTAAATTTTAGCTGAGTATTTATATGTGGCAAACAATTAAAAGAAGGATTTTTGCAGGGCTATTAGCTCTTATGCCTATTATGGCAACATATTGGATAATCAGATTATTGTTTGATTTTTTAGATAGTTTTTCTGACCCACTTCTAAAGACATTCGGCATTGAAATACCAGGCCTAGGTATAATTCTTACCATTCTATTCATTTTTATTATTGGCCTCTTTGTAACAAACGTTCTAGGAAGGACGGTGCTTAGATGGAGTGAAATTCTCGTTGCAAAAGTTCCAATTGTTAGCACAATATATAATTCAATTAAGCAAATAACGGGTGCTTTTTCCGGTTCTACAGCTAAATCTTTTCAGCGAGTGGTTTTAATCGAATACCCGAGAAAGCTTCTCTGGACTATGGCTTTTGTGACAAACGAGTCGAAAAATAAAAATGGTGATATTTTTTATCATCTATTTGTTCCAACTACACCAAACCCAACTTCAGGTGTTTTTATTATTGTTCCAAAAAATGATGCAATACATCCGGATATATCGGTTGAGTCTGGTTTAAAAACAATTGTATCAGGCGGTATAATCGATGACAAAGTTTCAATTAGCGACAACCTCCCTAAAATTGATACATAAAATAAATATGGGCCACATTTACTATGACCATACCTATTACTCAATAAGTATAAGGTCCAAAAGAAATTCAAAATTTAGATTAAAAATAAAAGATGTTTGAGCACTTATACACATTGCTTTTAATTGTTTTGAGCTATCTATCTGGATCAACACCAACAAGTATAATTGCTGGTAAGCTGCTGGGAAGGATTGATATCAGAGAACATGGTAGTGGTAATGCTGGAGCAACTAATGTTTCTAGGGTGCTTGGTTGGAGACCAGCATTGTTTGTTGTTCTTGTAGATATATTTAAAGGGTGGTTTCCTTGTGCTATTTTGGCAAGGTATTTTTTTGACGTTCAATCTATTCCAGATTTTGGCGTACTTCAAATATTCTGTGGATGTTCTGCGGTTTTAGGGCACACATATACTGTATTTGGAGGATTTAAGGGTGGAAAAGGTGTTAGTACCCTTGGGGGTATGATGCTTGCGCTATTTCCAACTGTTTTTCCATTTTGCCTTGTTATAGCAATTATTACAATTATTTTGACTGGATATGTATCATTGGCATCCATTATCGCATCATGTTCATTGCCGATTTTACTTATTCTTCTTCCCCCATTTTTGCATCTAAGTCCTGCCCCTTTATCAATTCTGATTTTCAGTCTTTTGGTTCCATGGTTCATAATTTTTACGCATAGATCTAATCTTCAACGCCTTAGAGACGGCTCAGAGAATCAATTCAAGAATGCTATGCTATTTAAAAAAGGAAAAGTTTAATGAAAAATAAAAAAGAAATAGCCTTTGATTGGCTTAAAAGATATACAGGCACGAACCCAAAAAGATATGGCGATTGGATTCTTTTAACCAATTTTCAGAATTATGTTGAAAAATTTGCGAAAAGGTTCAATGTTGAAATTAATGGTTTGGGAGGTCCGATGACCTCTGCGATAAACTCAGAAGGTTTAAGTATAATTAATTTTGGAATTGGTAGTGCAAATGCAGCAACTATTATGGATCTACTATCATGTATTAGCCCCAAAGGTGTTTTGTTCCTTGGAAAGTGCGGTGGACTAAAAAAAACAACCGACATAGGTCATTTTATTCTACCCACAGCTGCTATCAGAGGTGAAGGGACAAGCAATGATTATTTCCCAAAAGAAGTTCCAGCAATGCCATCATTTAAACTGCATAAATATGTTTCTGATATTCTTGTTGATAAAAAGATAGAGTATCGAACCGGTGTAGTGTATTCAACAAATAGAAGGGTATGGGAACACGATGAAAAATTTAAGAAATACCTTCGAAAGGTTCGTGTGATGGGAATTGATATGGAAACCGCAACAATTTTTATAACCGGATTTTCAAATGAAATAAATCGTGGAGCATTATTGCTTGTTAGCGACACCCCGATGGTTCCGGAGGGTATAAAGACGCAAGAAAAAGATCAAGAGGTTACTAGAAAATATGTTGATTTACACATCGATATGGGAATTGAAGCTATGACAAGAATAGGAGACGAAGGTGAGCAAATCAAGCATTTCAAATACTAAAATAATAAGACAGAATCTTGCTCTGTCTAGGCTGCATTTAAAAGTAATGGTACACCGCTCATTGAATTCTGCTTTTTTGCCAGCTTAAGCTCTTCTTGATTAGCGTACATTTGATCCCACTCCAATAACTTTTTAGCCATCATTCGATGAAAGAAAAATGGTGTGACTAAACCAATGTAAATCATTGTCAAATAGCCTTGTGGCATTTTTGGTGCGTCCTTGTAAGTTTTTAATTCCCAATATTTAAGGTGTGATTTTTCATGATGAGAAGAATGTCTAGTAACATTAAATAAATAAATACTACTTAGTGAAGCATTTGAATTCCAAGAATGTCTTGGCATAACTGGTTCACCTGGAACTCGAACCAATCCATAGTGCTCAGTAAAATTAATAAGCTCTAAAAGCGATTTAGCTACAAATGCAATTACTAAAAAACTTATTATACCTGACAAACCGCCAATTAGATACGCGCATAGAGTAATAGCGATGCTTCTCATATAGCCAATAAGCATTCTATTTTTGAAGCTAAAACGTGCTATTTTATTCAATTTTAAACGACTTAGTTCAATAATCCAAGCATCTCGATGTTCAGTATACATCGCTTTTAAAATGAATTTATATATATTCTCGCCTCTTTTTCCTGTAGCTGGGTCTATAACGGTCGCTACATTCTTATGGTGACCGTACACATGCTCAACAGCAAATGTACAATCCCATGAATAAGCGAGGAGCCAATTGCCAAAAAACATATCGAGCTTACTCTTTGTTCGATGTACAAGCTCGTGTCCAGGAACTGTGCCTGAAATTCCTATAATTAACCCTGAAAGAAAAACAATAGAAAACATGTCAATCAGGGCATAGGACTGCCTAACTCTATCCAATTCAATATAGATATCTAAATTAATGATACTACTAGGTACAAATTGAGAATTTGGAGATATTGAAAAGATAGCAAAGAAGATGAATGTCGTTAATAAAGGTAAATTTATATACATCGGGAGATTTAATAAAAAAGGGTAACTATATTTTTTTTCAAAGTCACCCTCTTTGACAAAATAATCTCCCAATATTATAAATAAAGAAAAACCCAATAAAAAATATGTAGGAAAGTATTTCCCTTGAATCATAACGAATAGGGCAACTAAAATTGTGAAAGGGGAAATATAATATTTTAAATACTTCATTTATTAAGGGTGTATTTTAATAATTACCATAAAAATATAACATTATTTTATTGAGATGAATATTTTTCTTTTCTCTTTAGCGTTATTCTCTTGTTTTGGTCTAACTCCATTTTTCTAAGCCTTATATTATTTGGAGTAACTTCAACTAACTCATCTTCAGCAATAAACTCGATGTATTGATCTAACGATAAACGTCTTGGGGGTCTTATAGTTACAGTATTGTCTGATCCAGCAGCTCTCATATTGGTCAATTTCTTTTCCCGGCAAATATTTACATTTAAATCACCTTCTCTATTTCTTTCTCCGATTACCATGCCATCATAAACATCAGTACCAACCGATGCAAATAATTCACCCCTGTCTGCCATTCCTACACAAGCGTACGTAGTTACTTTCCCATTACGATCTGCAACTAAGGCTCCAGTTATACGCTGAGGAATTAATCCAAACCATGGCTGATATCCCTCCACAAGAGTGTTCATGATTCCAGCCCCTTGGGTATCAGTCATAAATTGAGACCTAAAACCAATAAGACCTCTAGAAGGTATAACAAACTCTAAATTTACTCTTCCACTACCATGATTCTGAAGATTAACCATCTTTCCTTTTCGAGTTGATAGCTTTTCAGTGATTATACCCACTTTGTCTTCAGGAATATCTAGGTAGACTCTTTCCATTGGCTCAAGAGTCTTACCATCCTCCTCCCTAGTAATTACTTTTGGCTTAGAGACCATGAACTCGTAACCCTCTCTTCGCATGGTTTCGATCAAAACCGCCATTTGTAATTCACCTCTACCTCTTACCTCAAAAACGTCTGGTCTTTCAGTTGAAATCACTTGAAGAGACACATTGCTTAAGATTTCTTTATTCAATCTTTCTGATATATGTCTTGAGGTTAAAAATTTTCCATCTTGACCAGCAAAGGGACTATCATTAACATAAAACAACATAGAAACTGTAGGCTCATCGACTTCAATTCTTGGAAGTACCTCAGGGTTATCATTATCTGATACTGTATCTCCGATACTAATATTTTCGATACCTGAGAAGGCGATTATATCACCTGATTCGACCGTATCCACAGAAACCTTTTTCAGTCCCCTAAAAGTATAAAGCGCGGAAAATTTTTGATTTGATTTTATTTCGTCTTTTTTACAGAGTGAATAATTTAAACTTAATGATAGTACTCCATTATTTAAACGACCAACAGCGATTTGACCAACATAAGGATCATAATCTAAACTTGTAACTAAAAACTGCGGTACGCCTTCGTCTGATACATTTGGCCCATTAATTTTCGAAACAATGGTTTCAAAAAGTGGTGTTAAGTTATTTGAGTCGCTTCCCTGCTCCAAATGAGCTATTCCTGACTTAGCATCAGTGAATAAGATTGGAAATTCAATCTGGTCATCTGAGGCATCAAGATCAATAAATAAATCATAGATTTCATTTATAACCTCATCTATGCGAGCATCAGGCCTGTCTATTTTATTAATTATTACTATCACAGGAAGTGATTTCTCAAGAGCCTTTCTTAATACGAACCTAGTTTGCGGCAACGGACCCTCACTGGAATCAACTAAAAGCAACGCTCCATCTACTAAATTCAAACTTCTTTCAACCTCTCCTCCAAAATCAGCATGACCTGGAGTGTCGAGTATATTGATCTTGATATCGTTATAGTAGATTGCAGTATTTTTTGCTGTTATAGTTATGCCGCGCTCCTTTTCAAGGTCCATAGAATCCATAATTCTGTCCTCTACCGATTGATGCTCTTCAAAGGTTCCGCTTTGTTTTAACATTCCATCAACAAGAGTAGTTTTTCCGTGATCAACGTGTGCTATGATAGCAATATTTCGAAAATTATTTTTAAACATACTTATATTTTGTGTCCAATCTCTAGATGCATAGCGTTATCTACATATTTATTTTTGTAAAATCCCCAACCATAGTCTAAACGAATAATGCTGGGCCATGGTCCTTCAAGCTGTAGTGAAAAGCCTGTACTTGCTATTCCCTGTGATTTTAACAATTCAGCAAAAGAACCAGATGTCGCAGCTCCGTAATCAAAAAAAGCTGCAATAGTAGCTCCAAACTCATAACGTTCAGCAATGACTTTTCTTGGTATAAGATTATTTCTTAATTCAATTGAGGTGTAAAAATTATTGAATCCAAAGCGATATTCTTGCTCACTATCATTATAAGCTGATCTGTTAGGGTAGAGAAACCCTCTTACAGTATTTCCGCTTCCCATGGCAGATATAAATCTGTCATCTTTAATTCCAATATTCATTTGAGTTGTAGCGCCCCAGGCTAGTATTAACGGCCTTTCAGTATCTGTGCTATTTAATTGTTTGTAGACACTCAATGATTGAATCCAGGTTATATTTTTTTCAATTTTACCATTTAGATCGAATCGACTAAAAAACATCTCTCTTATTAAAATGCCCTTTCTTGGGTTATCGTATAAATCGCGAGTATCATAAGCGAAAGATCCTTGAGGTGCAAAATATTGATACTTTGAAAATGAGGTATCACTGAAGAAGTAAAACTCTTCTAACTCAAAGCCTAAAGACGTCTTTCTTTGATATCCAAAATATCTTCCTATATTTATCTCGAAACTTTTTATTTCTATGTTGTAATTCAAAAAAGGATGGTCGTATTTATTTTTAACTATATCCGAACCAAAGGAAATGTGGTCTCCTGAGATCCAAGGGTTAGAATATGCAAAAGCAATTGTACTAAAACCTCCTGTAGAAAAACCAAATCCTACTTGTTCGTTTCGACCTCTGAAGTTTTTAAGAAAACCTCCGCCAGAAAAAGACCACCCTGTTTTCTCATCGTATACTGGCGCCCCTAAGCCGATGAAACGTCCACCAAAAAAGTCATCATTTTCAATGATTCGATATTCTAGAACTACTGATTTGTTATCCACAGGTATTGCTTTCCATTTTACATCAGCAAAAATACCTAAATTGATTAGTCTATTTTTATCAGCTTCGGCAACAGCGCTATCTAAAGAAACGCCAACCTGATGTTGAATTTCTCTTTTGATAACATAATCTTTTGTAAAAGTATTGCCTTTATGAGTGATGTCAGAAACGTTCAGATTTTGACTGTATCCCAGGAAAGGGATAATAAAAATAATGCCCCGGAAATTCATATTTTTAGAAAAAATTTAAAAGTCGATCGATCTTAGCAGTAACCTTTTCTGATATTCAATACCTTCAGTCGAATACATATCGTCAATAGCTACCAATAATTTTTTGTCAACCTCGGGACTGTTCATTTGAATTTGAACGTGTCTTGAATCAAGGTCTCTAACCTTCATAATGGTTTTTTTGTTCTCATAGTGATGAAATCCACCAGAAAACTCTTTCGGTGTTCCATAATTCATTAAGAACTTGTACTTAATAACATCATCGGAAGTTAGCTGAGGAAAACCGGTTGGCTTGAGCTCAACACCACGAACAATTCCATTCATTATATAATGTGAAGGTTCATGATTAGTGGAGCTATAAATATGATTAATGTTCATGAAATGAAGTTCAACACTTTCTATAGTCAATCGGGTAATAATTTGAAAATAAACCTTTGCTCTTTTTAATGGGACCTTATAACCTGTTGGTAGATCTATCACCTCTTCCCAGTATTCAACAGATTGTGCAGAGTCCAAAACATTTGACATAACTGTTGGCAGCGACATACCCCATTTTGCAACCGGATGCCTATCCACTGTCCATCCTTCAGGCAATTCTTGCACAATTGGTTTAACAACTCTGGTTGTTGACCTACGAGGAATCGGTTTGTTTTTATTTAGATTGTCTGTTGAAGCTGATTTTTTATTCTCAACTTTTGGCTTTATACTAGATTTTTTATCACGCTGAAACAAGGATCGAGGATTAGAGGAGCAGCTGAATATTAATAGCAACAGGAAAGAAAAGGTCAATAAATAAAGTCTCTTCATGAAATTAATACCCGTAAAGACTTCCTAATAGATGATTATCTATTTGATGAAAATTAAGGTAAGCAACATCCTTGAAATTCAAGTTAATTAAATGATCGCTAGATCTTTGACTTAGCCAAGTCATTCCTAGCGAAACAATTTTATTTGCTGTTATCGCTTGTATAGTCATTTGGTATGTGACAAAAACTACACGTTATACCGAGCTCTAATGTGAAAAATATCAAAACAACAACCATTTTCCGCATTTCTCAAAGGAGCACGCATTTGCAATATTCAGGTTTGATTTACTGACAAACACTGACTCCAGTAACAAGAAAACAATGGCTACATCTTTTATCACTAAACTTATATCCACATTAACTAAGAACTAGGGATAAACCTTTGTTTTTATATCTCTTTCCTTTTTTTAATTGGGAAGAATACACTTGTAATTTAACAATCATACAGTGGAAAGAAATACAAAACATTTATAAAAAAAAAGTACGTTTTTTTAAAATAAATCGTATGTAAACAAAAAAGCCTCCACATAAAGCGGAGGCTTTTTGTCGAGGATTTGAATGATTTATTTCTTACGTCCTCTCGCCATTGGAGAGCGAGCAACATCACCATTCTTATCAATGAAGTAAAGATAACCTGCCTCGCGAGTTACGCCAGCATCAGCTACTTTTTCTGCATTTCCACCACCTTTACCAGCACGAGCCATCTTTGAACGGGATACATTACCATTTTTATCAAGATAATATAAATATCCAGATTCTTTTTGGACTCCTGTTTTTGCTACTACTTCAGCCATAATTTGACCTCCTTTAGTGGTTATTATTTACTGAATGTTACAATTATACACATATTGTACGCTTTTTAGTGTGTAAAAAGCAAGAAATTAATCGTCGAGAGCCCGACGAGAAAAAAAAGACGTTTTTTGGTTATTCTATGATATCT
>CEQX01356361.1_pt1 | contig 13543 bp, 9 predicted proteins | sample 356261 | NCBI WGS metagenome assembly CEQX01 (sample SAMEA2621076, study PRJEB7988) | marine metagenome | isolation source: saline water (ENVO:00002010), including | reverse complement strand
TCCTGATTGCTCCCCATCCACAGTCTCCTCTTCTGTAGTTGCCTCGTCCCCATCGCTAACAGGAGCCTTGGCCGCAAGGGTAGCCCGACGCTTTTCGAGGGATCGCATTGCTTTTCTCTGTTCCATCATGCAGGCAAGCAGAGCGTGCGAATCCGTTTCAAAAGTCTGAAGATCCACCTGGTAGCGCTCCATGACGCTCTCCAGAAGCTTCTCCAGTCGCATATCGATCTTGGCCAGAGAAACTTCCTCCCTGCCCCGCTGCTCACTAGACTGGCTCAGCTTGCGACGTAAATCCGAAAGAGCTGCCTCGGCGGCATTGATAGCCTGTTGAATCTCTCCTCGACGGGCACCCACATCGTTAATTTCTGATTGAACCTTTTCTTCCTGCCTGCCCCGCTCGGCTATTTCCTCCCGAAGACCCTCATCTTCCTGCCCAGCAGATTTAATCCGCCTCTCGAACTCCTCTATCTCAGAAAGTCGGCGGGTATTGAGCTCCTTAAGCTCGCCAATCCTCGTCTGGATTGGCACCTGCTGCTGCTCAGCCGCCTCACGAGTCCGACGCTCCACAGCCAACGCTGTCTGCAATTTGCCCTGTTCCTCTCGCTCCTCGGACTCTCTTCTGCCGAGCTCCTCCATTTGCATACTGAGCCGGTTGATCTCACTTTCTACCGTTTCGAGCTTATCTCGGGCTTCCACGAGCTCACTCTGCAAACCAGTCCTCAATCCAGCTTCACTCTCTTCGCGAACTTGAATCTCCTCCCGCTCGCGATGAACATTTCCAAGTTTACTCTCAAATGATGTGACCTCCTGCCCCGCCAGTGAAGCCCGTCCGCGTAACGTAGAAAGTTCAACCTGCTGCCTTTGCAGACGATCTTTTCCCTGCTCCGCAGAGGCAAAAAGCTCATTAGCCTGATGTGTATTGCTATCAAGCTTGTCCGTTTCTTCACGTAGAACCAAGGCAAGATGCTCAACTTCACCCTCCAATTCCTTCACCTCCTTGCGCCGCTCAAGCATGGACTTTCCAGCATCTCCTCCCGCTCGGCCTCCCCGAAAAACGCCCTCTGCACTCACGATCTCTCCTGCGAGAGTAACACAGGACCATGAAGGGTTCTGGGTCCGAAGCCGATGAGCCGCTGGACGGTCCTTCACAACTAGGACGTCCTCTAGAAGGCGAGCCACGACCGAGCCCACTTCCTGTTCCGCGTTGACACAGTCTGCCACCCAGCACTCTGCTCCCTCCGGAACAGTCATAAGCTGCCTGTCATACTCGGGACCAACCCATTCCGGCGCGATCAAGGAAACCTCGCCCTGCCCAGTCTGGGCAAGTTGATCCAGAATAGCATCGGCGAGATCCGCATCCCGAACGAGAATCGCCTCCAAGTTGGCCCCCAACGCTCCTTCTACCGCTCGCTCAAAACCGTTCCTTACTTGGAGCTTGCTTCCCAAAACACCACGTAATCCGGGCTGTATCAAGCTGGGATCATCCAGACCTGCCAGCACCCGCTGGGTTCCCTCGTTAAGTCCCTCACCCCGCGCCAGAAGCTGCTGAAGCAGCTCCAGACGAGACCGTCGAGCCGTCAGATCGCGATCCAGCTCCCCACAACGCTCCCGGCAGGCCTCAAGGTCACCCCTCGCATGCTGGTAAGACCGCTCGGCAGCTAGTTTCTGCTCCTCAATTTGCCTGGTTCTATCTTCTTCCTCGGCAATCTTCTTCGTCAGATCCTTTTCTGTCCCCTGTAACTCCACCATTTCCACCTGCAGAACTTCCTCTTCCTCGGAGAGGCGCAGGAGGCGTTCACGATTCGAGGCCGAAGTCAGCTCAGCGCTCTCGATTTTCGCCTCGGCAGAGGCAAGCACTGCCTCAAGCCTCTTCGATTCTTCGCGAGCCTCATGCAGGCTACCCGCACTTGTTTCACGCTGGTTTTTCAGCTCCTCTACCAGACTCACCTTCTGAACGAGAGCTCCACTACGCTCCTCGATTCGTTCATGCAGGACATGCAGTTCATCTTTGGAAACATTAAAGTCTAGCTCCTGCTGGGCGAGCTTTTCACCCCCCGCCTCCAAGTCGCCCCGATTCGTCTCAATTCGCTCCTGCAGTTCGCGGCATCGCTCTTCGTTAAAGAGAATTCTACTTCCTGCAGCCTTGGCCGCATTCTGGTGATTCGAAAGCCGCTGACGAAGCTCAGAAAGCTCACCCTCAAGGTTGGTTGCATTGTCCCTCGCCCTTACAACTTCCATTTCGACTTCTGGAAGACTCTCCTCCAGATCTGCCCTCTGCTTTTCCAGAGACTTCAGGGAGGTCATCAGCTCTTCCCTCGCAGCAGATTCCTCGCTGAATCGTTTCTGGCTCAGGTGAGTATCCAGAATTCTGACATCATTAGCGAGTGCCTGATAACGCCGCGCCTTCGCTACCTGCCGCTTCAGGGAGTTGATCCGTCTTCCTTGTTCCTCAAGGACATCATGGACTCTAAGAAGATTGGCTTCCGTATACTCCAGTTTCCGCAGTGCTTCTTTCTTCTCCTTCTTAAACTTGGTAATCCCGGCAGCCTCCTCAAACACCTGGCGACGATCCTCCGGTTTCGCACTAAGGAGTAAATCGATCTTCCCCTGTTCCATGATCGAATAGGCCGACCGACCGATGCCGGTATCCATGAAGAGCTCATGGATATCGCGGAGGCGACACAGTCTGTCGTTTATCCGGTATTCCGATTTTCCATCCCTGAAAACCCGACGCGTGATCGCCACCTCATGATATTCCGTTTTGAGAGAGTCCTCGCACTCCGTAAGATTCAGGGTTACCTCCGCCATCGGTAGAGCTTTCCTCTTGTCAGTGCCATTAAAGATGACGTCAGCCATCTCACCACCCCGCAGCGCTTTGGCAGAGGTCTCTCCCAGAACCCAGCGAATGGCATCAACCACATTGGATTTTCCGCAACCATTAGGCCCCACAATCCCGGTAATTCCTTCGTGAAACTCAAAGGTAGTGCGCTCAGCGAATGACTTAAACCCTTGGAGAATGAGAGATTTTAGATGCATTAGTGTTATTCCGGCGTGCGCGTAAAAAATAAAGGAGGACCCCAACTCGAGCAAGGAAAGAACCCTATTTCCACAAGATATAGTATATTTTTACAAAATTCATACGACATCTCGAATTGTCCAAATCTTGGTAATTTGTGCTGCCAGAGCTAATGGGCCTCCACAATACCCTTACTAACCCAATCTCAGAGCCAGCGAAGTTTTGCCCAATCGAGAGCCCCACCGTGCGATTGACCTGTCTTCTCTCCACCTTTAGAACCCGCCCCCATGCCCGCATTTCTCTCCGAACTATTCTCTCTGGAAGGCAAGATCGCCGTCGTCATTGGCGGCACTGGTGAACTTTGTGGAGCGATGGCGGAGGGGCTCGCGCAAGCAGGGGCAGAAGTCGTCCTGGTCGGGAGAAGCGAGCAAAAGGCAATTGCCCGCATCGATGCAATTGCCTCCAAGGGTGGCCGAGCACACTTTGTTGCAGCCGATGTGAGTAGCCGAGCCGGTCTCGATAACCTCCGCGACGAGGTTATCGCACAGCATGAAAGAGTCGATATCCTCGTCAACGGTGCTGGAATCAATTCCCCTACTCCGGTTCTGGATATTACGGAGGAAGAATTTGCCAATATCATTGATATCAACCTCGCTGGGGTTCTCCGGGGATGCCAGAGCTTCGGCAGTTACTTTCTCGAGCAGAATATCAAGGGTTCAATTATCAACCTTGGGTCTATTTCTGGCCTCAATCCTCTCTCGCGCGTCTTTACTTATTCCGCATCAAAAGGAGCTGTTCACAATCTCAGCCGTAACCTCGCCCGGGAGTGGGCACCTCACGGAATCCGGGTAAATACTCTGGTGCCCGGATTTTTCCCCGCGGAACAAAATCGTAAAGTCCTTACCCCTGACCGAGTAGCCCAGATCATGGGTCACACCCCGATGGACCGTTTTGGTGAGGCTCACGAGCTGGTGGGCGCCACCCTGCTACTCGCTTCAAACCGAGCTGGCGGATTTATCACTGGCACCGAAATGATAGTAGATGGCGGCTTCAACGCTGTTAGCATCTAGGCCTGTCTGCTTTTGTGGAGGTGCTCGAGGCACCTTAACCGACACTGGGTAGCGAATCTCCCGGCAACTGCGGTATGAAAGGCCGATCCTTACCCAATTCAGATCAGGCGGATGAAATTCTAACCCACAGACACTCCGTTCAAATCAAATCGGCCGCATGGAACCTTGAAAACAAGATTCTAACTGTACCGCGCCTTGCCCTTCGCCCTCCCTCCGTGTATTGACCCAGCTACCTTAGGACTTTCAGCTCTCACAGCTCTCCTACCTCATGATCAAGTGGATTCTCCAGAAAATCGTCGGATCGAAACACCAGCGCGAACTCAAGCGCATGCGGCCGATGGTTGCTCGAATAAACCGCATCGAAGAGTCCCTGCAAGGCGAGTCCAGAGAGGCGATCCTCAGCAAGGTTGAAGGATGGCAGACGCACTTGCGAAGGTATCTTCCCCTTGAGACTGCCACCAAGCGTCAGATCGAACAGTTAGATGCGGACAAGCTTTCCGAAATGGCCATCGCCGTAGGTGAGCGCATGTCATCTCTCCGGGATGAGTTTCCAAGTCTCCCAGAACGCGTAACACCTGATCCTGACTCCATCGAAAATGCCAAGGAGTCCTTCCGTAGCATCGAAGATCGGTTTCCTGAATTAAGGCGGAAATATCTCGAGGAGATTCTTCCAGAAGCATTTGCTGTCGTAAAAAATGCGGCGCGGCGTCTCGTTGGAGAGACGGTTGACGTCTGCGACCAGCCTCTTGCATGGGACATGGTGCATTTCGACGTTCAGCTATTTGGAGGGATAGCTCTTCATCGTAAGATGATAGCGGAAATGCAAACCGGGGAAGGAAAGACCTTGGTAGCGACTCTCCCTGTATTTCTGAACGCCCTGACCGGGCTGGGCGTTCATGTGGTCACGGTAAATGATTACCTGGCACGAAGAGACTCTGAGTGGATGGGTGCAGTCTTTAAGTATCTGGGGCTTACCGTGGGCTGTATCCAGAATCAGCAGGCTCCTCCAATTCGAAGAGAACAGTATTGCTGTGACATCACATACGGAACCAACTCAGAATTTGGTTTCGATTACCTTCGTGATAACGGAATGGCATCCTCTTCCGATGAACAGGTCCAGCGTTCTCACTACTTTGCTATCATTGACGAGGTCGACTCTATTCTTATCGATGAGGCTCGAACCCCTCTCATTATCTCCGGCCCCTCGGTGATGAACTCCTCGACCGAGCAGTATGTTCGGCACAAAGCATTGGTCGAGCAGCTCGTTAAGAAACAAAATCTACTCTGTAACGAACTGGCTGCCGAAGCTAAGAAGCACCTAGACAATGGGGATGAGGAGGAGGCCGGACGATGCCTCTTTAAGATCAAACTGGGACAACCGCGAAATCGTCAGCTTATGCGGTCGATGGAGGACCCGGACCTTCGCCGTCTGGTCCAGAAAAGTGAGTTGGCACTCTATCAGGATACTCAGAAAAAAGAGCTTTTTGCGATTAAGGAGGAGCTCTTTTTTACTATCGACGAAAAAGGGCACGATGCCGACTTGATGGAAATGGGGCGCGAGTTTCTCTCGCCTGGTGATCCTGAAGCCTTCGTCCTCCCCGACTTGGTGGAAGCCTTTGCCGAAATCGATGCCAATCCAGATCTCGACGAGAAAACGGCACTGGAAGCCAAGGAACAGGTTGAGGCAAGTCTGGATCGCCGGGGTGAGAAAATGCACTCAATCTCACAGCTCCTCAAGGCCTACTGCCTTTTTGAGCGGGATGTTGAGTATGTCGTTCAGGAAAACAAGGTGATCATTGTCGATGAGAATACCGGTCGTGAGATGCCCGGCCGGAGATGGTCCGACGGACTGCATCAGGCCGTGGAAGCCAAGGAAGGCGTTGAAATTGAACGTGAGACGCAGACCTACGCTACAATTACGATTCAGAATTACTTCCGCCTTTATGAAAAACTGGCGGGAATGACCGGAACTGCCGAAACGGAAGCCGCGGAATTCTCTGATATTTACAATCTCGATGTCCTGCCGATCCCACCCAATGAGCCTAATCAGCGGGAAGACCGTAACGACCAAGTCTTCAAAACGAGAAGGGAGAAATACAACGCTGTAATTACCGCGATCCAGGAGGCCCACCAGAAGGGCCAGCCAGTCCTCGTAGGGACCGCTTCAGTAGATGCCTCGGAGACTCTCTCCCGAATGCTCAAGCGCGCTAAGATACCCCACTCCGTCCTCAACGCGAAATACCATCGTCAGGAAGCGGAGATCGTCACCAGTGCCGGGCAGAGAGGCGCGGTTACCGTGTCAACGAACATGGCCGGCCGAGGTACTGACATCAAGCTCTCTGAAGGCGTCTCTGAACTAGGTGGGCTTATGGTGGTCGGAACGGAAAGACACGAATCCCGAAGGATTGACCGCCAGCTACGGGGACGTTGTGCCCGTCAGGGAGATCCGGGTGCATCTCAGTTCTTCATCTCCTTTGAAGATGACTTGATGCGTAACTTCGCGGCAGCTGACCGAATGACCAACATGATGGATCGCTTCGGCATGAAAGATGGCGAAGCTCTCGAGCATCGGTGGCTCAACAAGTCCGTTGAAACCGCTCAGAGAAGAGTAGAGCAACTTCATTATCGACGGCGGAAATACGTTCTCGACTTCGATGATGTCATGAACAGCCAGCGTGCCGCTGTATATGGCTACAGAAATGAGGCTCTTACCTCTGAAGATCCCCGTGAAATGATCTATGAGATCATCGACAAAGTCATCCCTGCGAAGGTCGAAGGATACTTCGAGCAAGAAGAAGGTGACAGTAGTGACTTCAGTGAATTGATCGGCTGGGCCAATACGACCTTCCCGATCCACTGGGAACAGTCGCCCTCGAGTATGATGAGCATGGGAGCCGACGAAATCAGCACTATCATCATCAGCAAGGTTAAGGCGGCATATGAACTCAAGGTGCAAGTCGAAGACCCTGCCCTTCTTGACCAGCTGGAAAGACACATCGTCATGGTCTCCATCGACAAACTATGGCAAGAGCACCTTTACAATATGGACGCCCTTCGCGAGGGTGTCGGCCTAAGAGCGCAAGGGCAGAAAGATCCTCTCGTTGAGTATAAGAACGAGGCCTATAATCTCTTTGTAACTCTCTGGGACCGAATCGAGGCTGAGGTCCTTGGCAATCTTTTCCGGAGCACTACCAACCTCGAGAAGTTCGAGCAGTTTCTACACAACCTTCCTCTCGAATTGAATGACAGGGACTCCGAAAATACCGGGGGAATTCCCAGCCCAGGAGGTGGTCAGGCCACTGGTGGAGCACAAGGAGAGGGAGGTCAGCTTAAACTGAATATTCCAAAGCGCCGACCAAGTATAAAGGTAGGCCGTAACGAACCGTGTCCCTGCGGATCGGGCAAAAAATACAAAGCCTGCTGCGGTCGGCAGGGATAGCTTGGCGCACGTCAGACGAAACCCGTAGAATTTGCCCGAATTAGGCTATTTTACGTGTAAATCTCGGCTTGACGCTCCGGTGTGGCGCCCCTAGGCTCCGCGCCCCCAGTCACTGGGAAAACTCTGTAATACTCCATGGCGAACAGTCACGACCGCGGCATTGACATAAAGAAGGGAGAATCCGTAGACCGGGCTCTCAAGCGGCTGAAGACGAAGCTTGATACCGAAGGCATCATCGAGGAGATGCGGCGCCGAAGAGCTTTTGAGACCCCGACGCAAAGAAAGGTCCGGAAAGCCCGCAGCGCAATCAAGCGCAACCGTGTGAGGTGGCGCTATATCTCTGAGTCCGCAGAGAGAAAAATAGAGGAGCGCAAGGCTGCTGCAGCCGCTGCCGCTGCCAATTCAGTTCAGGAAGACCCCGCCTGAAGCGTTCTCACGGACTTTTCGTCCGGCTTGCCAGGCTTTCGTTGAGATCGTGGGGTGACTCTACCCCTCAAAAGATTTCACAATGAGGGTGGCATTGTGCCCACCAAAGCCGAAGCCATTGCTCGCAGCAACTCGCACCTTCGCCTCGCGTGCTTCATTCGGCACGAAATCCAAGTCGCATTCGGGATCCTGGTTCTCAAGATTAATCGTGGGAGGAAGAACCCCTTCCCTGACCGCCATGATGCAGGCGGCAAGCTCCACAGCGCCTGCAGCCCCCAACAGATGGCCCGTCATTGATTTCGTCGAGCTGACCGCCAAGCCATTGGTGGCATGATTGCCGCATGCTACCTTGATCGCTCTGGTCTCTGCGATATCGCCCAAGGGCGTAGAAGTCCCATGAGCATTCAGATAATCGATTTCATCCGGATTTACCCGCGCGTGTTTCATGGCCATCTGCATCGCGCGAGCAGGACCACTCCCATCTGGCGAAGGAGCGCTCAAATGATGAGCGTCTGCACTTACTCCGTAACCTGCAAGCTCGGCATAGATCTCTGCTCCACGTTTTTTTGCATGCTCCAGTTCTTCGAGCATCACCACTCCTGCCCCCTCCCCCATCACAAATCCATCGCGATCGACATCAAAGGGTCGTGATGCACGTTCGGGCTCATCGTTGCGACAGCTGAGCGCTCGCATATTGCTGAAACCAGCCAGCCCCATATCTCTAATCGAGGCTTCCGCACCTCCTGCCAGAATGGCCTCCGCATCCCCGAACTTAATAATACGCCAAGCTTCACCGACGGAGTTGTTAGCAGTCGCACAAGCTGTCACAATTGCCATATTTGGCCCCCCGAACCCATACTCCATTGAGATCATCCCTGTCGCAATATTTGCGATCATCATCGGAATCACAAAAGGACTGACCCTTGGCGCTCCTTTTTCCATGTATACCGTATGCTGTTCAACAAGAGTATGAAGACCGCCAATTCCGCTGCCGACCATCACACCGATCCGAGTTTTGTCCACTGACTCAGGATCCATCCCACTGTCATTCATCGCCATCCGAGCCGCAGGAAGTGCAAACTGAGTGTAGCGGTCTGATCTTCTGGCATCCTTCGGATTTGTATAAAACGGCTTGGGATCAAACCCTCTCACTTCCCCTGCGATCCGGCATGGGAACTCCGAGGCATCACATTGCTCGATCCGGGAAATCCCCGAATGCCCCTCCTTGAGACTTTTCCATGTCGCATCGAGATCATGCCCAAGCGGACTGATCGCACCGATGCCGGTTACTACAACTCTGCGTTCAGACATAAGAATATCTTTGCCCTAATGGGGCGTTCCATGCCTAAACGCCTGATCGCAGTTGCGCAAGCCTCATCCCAATCGCCTGTCAGGCCCCGTAAGGTTCGAGCTCGCACAATCTGGACATTTCTGCAACTTGCCTGCTCCGGTCCGGAGGTAAGACCGACCACATACGCGACAATGGAAAGTGTTTTGCTTGAGCTCTCTCTCACATCGTCTCTCACGAATACTACCTGCGAGAGTAATACTCCCTGCCGCAACCATGGAAGCGGTTAAAACCAGAGAAAAAAGCTGTGAAATCTCTATCGCAAACATCTTCAAGATTAACGCGCTTTTACCCTGACCCCCTCGACCTGAATCCTCACCCGCCCCCACGTCAGCTTCTCCTCCGCCGGTTCCAGACGCTGCAAACGAAGCCAACGCCCAAGCAGTCCATCCAGATCCTGCTCATCGGGGTCCAATACTTGACACGTTTGAATTTGCCCCTTGTCGTCCACGCTGATCATAAACCTTCGATCCAATCCAAGAAGATCACGAATCCGTAGATTGGCCTCTTCCTCAAGCCTGTTCACAAGAAGAGCCTCCAATGGCCACTCACTGCCGGCGTCGTGCCAACGCTTTCGCAGACTTCCCTCTACCTGCAGATACACACGTCCCGCCACCTCTCCCATGGCTTGAGCTGAGGCCGATGTTGCTACCTCTCCCGGGAGGTTGCGCTTAAGCGGATTAATAATGGCCGGCAACTGCACATCCACAATCCGCGACTCAGAGGGATAAAGCAGCGCCTCGAAACGCGCTTCGCGTTGGAGAACCTCCCCATAGGATGAAACTCGTCTCTTCAGTTCGTTATCCACTTCAGGTTCCCATCGCTCTAAATCTGGCGCCTTCCCATGAGCCCAGGACAACCATCGGCGTGAGGCCTCACTTCCGGGCGTCAAAACAGTTAAACTGCCTGCCTCTCTGAACCCCCGACCGCGCTCGGCGCCTTCCACGCTTATCAGCAGCGTAACGGCTCCGAACAAGACCAAGCCCAGAAACAGTGCCAGCAGGGTTCTTCCAAAATAACTCTCCTCCTGACGCCAGCTGAACAGCAAGCCTGCTTTCCTATCCTCAAGGATAAGGCGATTCTTCGTCCACCACCTCATTCGTTCGAAAGAATTTCCTCCTCTGGAGAGGTGTCTCTTAATCCACCAAATCCCGCATTCTCCATTTCAAAGCGCCCACCAAGGATCACCTCAACGCCCACCTCATCTGCGAGAATTTCAAGCTCACTAAGAAGGCCGAACTTCATATTTTGATCGAGTACAGCAACCAAGACCTCGATCCCTCTGGTCTCCTTAAGCCGCATCAGTTCATCGGCAAGATCCTCAAAATCGATTTTCTTTCTTCCTAGATGAAACCTCGGAGGCGAACCTGCTCGACCAAAAAGGCTAACTCTTTTCTCGGGGGCAATGGTGTCCATTCGCGAACTGAACTTCATCTTGTTCAAGGGCACCCCAGCTTGATCAGCTACCGCTGGAACCAGCGCAAAAAAAATCAAAAGCACCGCAATGATGTCCAGCACTGCCAACAAATAAAGTGCCGAAGGCCTTTCTGGAAGAGTCAGCTGGGCTCTCACGACTCAATACTTCTCGACTTCTTTGTTGAACTTCTCTGTGCCTCAACCTCTTCCCGGAACGGTACAATATCAATTCCGGAGCGAGCATCGACAATCAGATTTACAACTTCAATTCCAGTTCTCTGCAGGCGGTACAATAGCCGCTTTGCCTTCCCAAGCATCGTCAAGTAAAAGAGATAGGAGGCTGTCGCGATGCACAGGCCTGCCGCGGTTGTCACGAGACTCTGAAAGATGCCACCTGCGAGACTGGCATAGGCTACTTCACCTTCAGCCTCATTGATTTCAGTAAACGCATCAATTAACCCCAAGGATGTTCCCAGAAGACCCGCAAGCGGAGCAATAAGGGCGACTCCCAGCAAGGCCCGCAGATTTTTCTCTATGCGCGGCACCTCCATACACACAGCTTCATCCGCAATCATAACCAGATCTTTTCGCTCCATGTGATGGCGGATCAGCACACTTTGAGCAATTCGACCCACTGGGCCTCGCAAACGGTTCGCCTGATGAATTGCTTCCGCGAACCCCTTCTGCCGGAGGTGATTGGATATACCGACGAGAAAATCAGCGACGTTTACCCTGACGCTGTGAAAATAGAGTAGCCTTTCAATGATGTATACAATGGCCATAAAGGCCAAGGCGGCTTGGAGCCAGAGCACCGGTCCGCCATACTGCAAAAGGTCCGACATCGCCCTAGAGTCTACCGCGGACGCGTTTGAATGGCCAGACGTTCCATCAGAATCGGGTAATTCTCTGGAAACAAGGCGATCCATTGCCCTTGACCCCATCGTGGAGTCGCTCTACCTAGCGAGATGTCATTTGACGAGCTGGGGCTTTCGAGAGAGGTCTTGAAAGCCATTGAGGAGTCTGGTTACACCAATCCAACTCCCATCCAGGAGAAGGGGATTCCACTTGTTCTCGCCGGCCGCGACGTCGTCGGGGCATCGCAGACAGGCACCGGAAAAACGGCAGCTTTTGCCCTTCCGGTACTTAGTAAGCTGACGGCTATGGGAAAACCCCAGTGCCTGATACTTGAGCCAACCCGGGAATTAGCCTACCAAGTTGCGGAATCCTTCGAGCACTACGGGAAGCATACCGGGTGCCGAGTCGCCCTCCTGCACGGCGGCGTTGGATACGGTAAACAGGTCGAGCAGCTGGAGCGCGGCGCTGACATCGTCGTCGCTACCCCGGGACGGCTCATCGACTTATTCTACCGCGCGAGCATGCGGTTTGGTGAAATTAAAACCCTCATCCTCGATGAAGTAGACCGCATGTTGGACATGGGCTTCTTGCCTGATGTCCGTAAAATCGTCAATTTCTGCCCTTGGGAGGAGCGCCAGACACTTTTCTTCTCAGCAACGATGCCTCCAGCAATTCAGACCTTTGCGGAATGGTGCCTCAAAGACCCTGTTGAGGTTGAAATTGCCCGGCGTGCAGTCCCCTCTACCGTCACTCATGCTTTCTACCCGGTGGCGATGAGCCAGCGGGACGAGCTCCTTCTGGCCTTACTGAATAAGACTGACTTTCACAGTGTGATGATCTTCACCCGCACTCGAAAAGAAGCCGACTCCGTAGCCTCTCTCCTCAGGCAAAAAGGCCTCGACAAGGTCGCTGCAATGCATTCGGACATTAAGCAGACTGATCGCATGAAGGCGCTAAAGGGCTTCAAGGACGGCCTCTATGAGGTCCTTGTTGCTACTGACGTAGCGGCTCGCGGAATTGACATTTCAAATGTCACTCACGTGATCAATTACCGTGTCCCAGAAAACGCAGAGGATTATGTCCATCGGATCGGACGAACTGGTCGCGCAGAACAGGAAGGAGACGCCTTCACTCTCCTCACTGCGGATGAACTGGATTTTGCAACTTCCGTAGAGCGCTTCATCGACAAGAAAATCGAGCGAAAGAAGTTGGAGGATTTTGAATACGCCTACACCGCAATTCTGGATGACAAGCCCGCCAAGCCCATCCGCCGTCCCCGCCGCCCCTCGGGACGACGCCGCAAGTAACCGAAAAAGCCTGCATTCCTACAAGGTTCTGTAATTCTCCTCCTGTTTTCAGGGAGTAGTAGCCATGCGTATACTGGCCATTGATCCAGCCATCAGAAACACCGGCTTTGCCATTGTTGAGGGAGACCACAAATCCCATGCCGCTCTCGCTTTTGATGTGATTTCTGTGCCACGCACGATTTCTCAGTCTGAAGCCCTCTCTGCGATCAGAACCGGGTTAAGTCACCTTATTGAGAAGTGGGAGCCTGACGAGGTTGCGGTCGAGGGGATCATCTATGTGCAATCCCACCGCACTGCGATTTCCATGGGCGCGGCCCGGGCCGCCGCCCTTATCGCAGCTGCGGATCATGGATTGAATGTTTACGAGTATGCGCCTCGCAAGATCAAACAGGCTGTTGTTGGTAAGGGCTCCGCAGATAAGCACCAAGTCGCATTTATGGTCCGAGCCTTGCTGGGACTCAGTGAAACCCCCGCTCATGATGCAGCCGATGCCCTCGCTATCGCTCTGGCTCATCTTTTTGCCTCGGACCCTTTGAAAAAGACCGCGATTCCACGCACTCAAATCTGAATCCTTTTAGGAACGGCTCACCCCAAGATAACGACAAATGATTCCCTGCTGGTTAGGTGCTGATATCCCATATCAGGAGGCTCTTGATCTCCAAGAGG
>CEQX01130986.1_pt1 | contig 13648 bp, 9 predicted proteins | sample 356261 | NCBI WGS metagenome assembly CEQX01 (sample SAMEA2621076, study PRJEB7988) | marine metagenome | isolation source: saline water (ENVO:00002010), including | reverse complement strand
TACATAGAGCCCAGCAGAGTATCTCCTAGCAGACAAGCAGTAAATGATTTGCAACTGGCCAAACAACTATTTGGTCAAGCAGTGGCAATACTTGCCAGAAATATAGAAGAAGGCAATGCCAGAAGTATGCCTAAAGCAAAACAGATTGGAATATTTAGAAGATATGCAGTTGACTTAGGTATGGATTCCAAAGATTTAGAAAGTCTATTATTAACCAGTTTAGACGATGCTAGATATAATAGCGATGATGAAGCAGAAAATGTCAGTACTTTACAAAAAGGTGTAAAAGCATTATTTAAAAAAGACATAGTAGGTACACCAGACTTTTTAAGAAGGCAAGATTATGATACACTTGCAGATGCTTTATGGCAATTTTTCCAAAGTGATGATGCTAAGGATAATAAAATTTTAGATAAACTTGCAAATATAATGTTAAAAATTAATCCTAGAAATGATAAAGAGGATATAGTTACTTCATTAAAAGAGTTAGGACAAAAAAGACAAAAAAATGACATGTACAGGTATCTAAAAGATTCTGGATATGGAGTAAAAGTTACACTTTTAAAACCTGGAAAGATAACAAAGAGTGATTCAGTAAATGAACTAATAAAATTTTTAGAGCCTTATGAAGGTTATGAACATCCTACATCTAAAGACCATCATGTAAACATTAAAAGTGATGACAGATATGCTGATGTATTCCAAATGAATATGATTCAAAAAATGCGTATGAGATTGGATCATGTAAAACAATTAAAAAGAACTGATACAGAAAAATATAATGAGATACACAAAAAATTATATAAAATAGGATATGATTTTCTAGATGCTTTAAAACCATTTGAGACACTCAAGCCTACTGATGATTCAGATGAAGATATATATGACGGTGAAGAATATTTAGGAACAAGAAATGGGTCAATGAGAGAATGGAATGATCTTTTAGATAATTATATCAAACATGATGATCCTGAAAGTGATCACTCACAAACATATAATTTCCCTGCCTACTTTGATGATTATGTTATGTCTAATATTCATGTATCAAAATATTATAGGAACAAAGGCATCCAACCTAACAATTACAAAAATCCTGAAATCAAGAAAACAGTTAAACAAAGATTTAAGGCAATTAAAAAATTACTAGATGAATATGATAAAATTTTCCAAGCAGAAGGTTTCAATGATTTGAAAAAAGAAATTGCTGGTAAAAATCAGTTAGATAAACGTAATAAAGATTTTGAAAAGAATACTAGAAGTAATTCAATAGCAAAACTTAATATTCCTGCTCATAGTTTTGTGTATGTTAAACAGAATTTTTTACAAGAACTAAAAAATTATCCTAACGCACCTGAAATAAAACGTCACTTTGAAGATATAAACGATGGCGGTAGCATATTTGTTATACCCTCCGCACATTGGACTCAGGCAGAAGATGCCATTAATGGATTAGATATTATTGGTAATTTTGAATCTGCTAATAACTATTTCCATTCATGGAGGAAAACACCTTATAACAAAATACTTAGCAAGTTTTATGCAAAATATAATGTTACTTTTAAAGATTTAACAAATAATGATATATTTGAGCCTGCTACAAGTTCAGAATACACAGTAATTAAAAGAGCAAATGTAGAAATTACACGAGTTGGTGACAGCAGAGCAGGAACACCAGGTCAATCCTATTTGGTAGATCCTGAAGATGTTAAAAATCCTATTAGTAACGAACCATTAGACAGGTCAAGTGCTATTACTTGGTCTTTGAATACTAATAATTCTGAAGTAATAAAGTTTAAAGCATTTGACTTCAGTGTGTATCCGAAAGAAATGAAACCACTTGTTGCTAAAGAAATGAAAAATACTGAAGCCTTTCAACAGGCTTTATCCAATGTATTGCAAAAAGTTGTTGATGGAGATATTAAGTTAGCATTAAACTATCAAGATAATGTAGAAGGAATGATAAAGGCGGCTGGTGTTGAAGATTATAGAGATGCCTCATCATCCGAAGTTGCTGATAGAACAAACTGGAGTAATTTAACAGATTATTTGAAAATAGAACGTGGTGTAAATGACCAAGGTGTAAGATTATTACGAAAAGTTTACGATCAATATGATAGTGATCATAACTGGAGACCAGAAGACCCAAGAGCAATAGGCACAGAAAGATGGGCAGGTGCAGTCAAGGCCGCATACGAATATATAGAAAAAAATTATACTGTTAGTGGTGGAAACTATTTTAGAGATGGCGACGATGTTAGTAGCATATATGCTAAAACACGAGATGATGACTCAGGATTTGATGTAACTACTGACGATTATGAGGCTATGCGTAGCAAATATTATGATTTTAATACTATGATGATGAATGGTATCCAAAATTATATTTTACAACCAGATGTAAACAGTCTAGTAGGATTTCTTAAAAACGAACAAAATGATGAAACATTTAAACGTGCTGTTTTAGTTAGTATGCAGAGAGAAAGAGAAGCAGGAGAAGAACCAAATGACTTACAGGGCCACTTAGCAAGAGGCAGAATGTATCTTCAAAATAGACAAAATGAACTTAATTCTAATCCTAGAGAAAGTGTATTTGATAAATTTGATAAATTGACTCTAGAAGAACAGTTGGTTATTGTAAATGAATCTGAAGTTTTAGAAAAGTGGAGCAAGAAATACAAAGACAGTATTAATTGCAGTAATCCAAAAGGGTTTAGTCAAAAGGCTCATTGTGCAGGTAAAAAGAATAAAGCAAATGAAGACAAGGATACACCATGCCCAGCATGTGGAGATCCTAAATGCGATCACAAAGATGAACACTTAAAAGAAAGTGTTAGTAAAGGCCCTAGTAGTCAAGGACTACCAGACAACAGTATTCCTGGAATACTTAATAAACTTTTAGCAGATGAAATGCCAGCCTGGGACCTTAAAAAACAATTTTTGGCCTATTACGCAATACCTGATCCTGCTATGTTATCTGATTTCAGAGCCAGAAGAGCAGAGGAAGGACCAAATGCTTGTTTAAGAGGTATAGTTAGATTTTATGCACAAAAGCAATTAGACCCTAGAGTATTTAAACAAATAGATTTAAATGAGGCATCTAAAACAAAAGTAAAACAAATTATAAATGAGTCCAGAGGACTATATGGTAGGCTTGCAGGAGATAAATTTAAAAAAGACAATGTTGAGGTAGAATTTCAAGATGTTATAAATTATCCTGAAATGGGTAAATTTGATGACGACGAAAAGAGAGATACTGCTATAGATAATATAAAGCAGAATGCTAATACAGATATAGAATGGGTAAACTTACCTAACAAAGGCACTTTAGCATTTGCGATAGCAACATTAACAAATTCAGAAACTAATGAAAAAACACTTTGGGGCAGATACTTTAGAGAGATTACTCCTAATATGATGGGTAAATGGTCAAACAAAGAAGTTCCTATGGGTTGGAAGTTACAACACAATACTGCTCTTAAAATGGAAGCAGGTTTAGATCCACAGCATTTAATTGCTACAGGTAAATGGATAGGCAGTACACAAGATGTAATTAATATAATTAAACAAAATGGCGGAGATAACCCTGTGGTACCAAAACTTATAAATGCTTTAGAAGATCTAAGTTCTGGAACTATGCCTATGTTTACAGCAGAAAGAGACCAATTACCAGCAATACGTGATTACTTTGGAGAAATAATGGGTCCAATAGCATTACGTGGAGGATTAGATAGCAATGGCCAAAGCGAAACTGCAAGAAAAGAACTTATAAACAATGCAAGTTGGGAAGATTGTCAGATCAGATGGCCACAAGAAATGAACTATGCTTTAGTTGATAGTTTGTTTAAAGGACCTAATGGTGCAGAAGTAGGTATTAGTAGTAAAGGTGGAAAAGGTGCTAGTGCAGGAGTTAGTAATATAGCAAAAGCAATGGAAAGAGCAAATGATGAACTAAGACAAACTCATAGTGAAGCAGTTAAAATTATAGAAATTATTAATAACAATACTGCTTTAAATGGCCCATTTAGATTAGCAGAATACTTTGGGTTTTTACCTAAAGGACTTGAAGAAGAAATAAAATCTTACATACAGGAAGTTAAAAAAGACTTTAATGGATTAAGTAATAGTGCAAAAGAACTTATATCTGGTACATACGGTGAGTTAAGGAATCCAGAAGAGGTTGCAGGTTTTAACACAGGATTTGCTCTTATGTCAAAACTTGCAGTAAAAATATGCAAACATATAAACAATAATGTTCCAGAATTTAGTGATGGTTGTTTAGCATTCCTTAATCAGTCTGCTATCGTACAATTATATTGTAAAATGGGTGTTAAAGGTCCAGATACATTTGTATCAGAATGGCGTAGTGTTTATCCTCCACAATTTGGAGGTAAGATTTTATTAGATAGTGGTAAAACATATTACAGTAGCAGGATAGGAAGTAAGTTTACTTTTAAATTTAGTTAAATGAGATTATCAGAGATATCAGAAAAAATAGAAAAATATGTTAGCCAAGGTGTTTGGTTAGACAATGCCTTTGATATTTGGAACAAAACTGAAGATAAAGATGTTAAAGACAGATTACAAGCATTAGCAGATTATATTGCATTTACAACTGATGATAGAAACAATGTAAAATCAATTTACTCAGATATAGAAGCAGAATTTATAGACGTATTTGGCCAATTTGAGCCTGACATGGTAAATGATAACAATGTAGAGGATTTATTAGTAATATATGATGATATGATAAACTCTTACAATGAAAGAAGGTCACTTTATGCTAACGCCGGAGGCGGTGGTGGCGGAGGCGGAGGCGCCGGAGGTGGCGGTGGTGCCGGTGGAGGCGCAGGTGCTGGTGGTGGAGCCGGTGCAGGTGCAGGTGCTGGTGCAGGAGCAAGTTCAGGCGGCAATGGTAGTTCAGCAAGTTCAAGTGGAGACAGCGGGTCTGCAGATGGTGGTAGTTCAGGAGATAGTTCTACTTCATCATCCGCTGATTCCACGCCTAGTGATGCTCCTGTAAGCAGAGGATTTTATGGCATAGGTAGTATGGCACCCTATAAAAGATCCAAAAAGAAAAAGAAGAAAAAGAAAAAATCCAGTTTTAAATTTGGGCAAGGCATATATGAAGCAATAGAGAAAATTACTCCATGCCCTAAAACAAAGTCCAAAGGTTGCCAATGTGAACGTGTAAATCGTATTGCAGAAGCAGAGGAAACAGTTAAAGCAATAGCAACACTAGAACATGCAGAGGACAATGTAGAAGGCATGTTTAAGTTTGTTCAAAAGCCTGGTAACGCAACGTTTATACAAGGTATAGTAAAAGGCATAACTCCTGGAAAACATGGTTTACACATTCATGAATATGGAGATTTAAGTGATGGTTGCGATAGTGCAGGTGCTCACTACAATCCAGATGGAGTTGATCATGGTGGATTAAAAGAAGGCCATGTTGGAGATTTAGGAAATATTATTGCAGATAAATCAGGTATTTCCAGATTTCAAATAAAAGCAGAAAGAGTAAATTTATCTGATGTAGTAGGCAGAGCAATAGTAGTACATGCAGATGAAGATGACTTAGGTAAAGGTGGTGATGAAGAAAGTTTAAAAACAGGTAATGCTGGAGACAGATTAGGTTGTGGTGTAATACGTTTGAGAGAAGTTGTAGAGGAAGATTACAACAGAGGTGTTAGTGATAAACATTTTGACAGAAATCAATTACCACAGATAAGACGTGATGACGTTGTAAACGATTCAGAGTTTGATCACAAGGAAGGCATGATTAGTATAGATAAACTAAAGCCAGTACAAAGTCAACGTGTAAAAGGTCTAAGTAAAAAAGCAGAAGACGTTTTCCTTAAAAAAGCAGACAGACCATTTATTGTAGACAAAAAAGGCTATATTATAAATGGACATCACAGATATGATGCCGCAAACATATTGGGCATAAAACGTGTACCTGCTATAATGATAGACGCAGACATTGAAGATGTTATGCAACATTTTGCTCATACTACAAGTGATAAAAAAGTAATGGCAGAAAATTACTTTAAAAATTTACTAGCAGAAAAATTAGCAGAAGCAAAAAGGATACCACGCAAAAAAGGACAACCAGCAGGTAGTAAAAAGCATAGTGACTTATACACAGATGAAAATCCCAAAGGCACAATTAAAGGACTAAAATTTGCTACTGTAAAAGACGCAAAGGCTAGTGTTAGTAAAATCAGAAGTTCAGGTAAAAAACATGCACACAAAATACAGGCCGCCATTGCTATGGAACAAAGAGCCAAGGCGGCAGGTAAAAAATCAGCGGCGGCTGTGTACAGAAAGTACATAAACCAAATGAAAAAGAAAACCAAAAAGATGAATGAAAGCATGGAGTTACCTAGCGAAGTTCAAGATTTTATAAACAAACTTGTTCCTACTGATGTTGGTGTAGATGTGCAGGGAGATTACGTTATACATTACGAAGGATTTACAGACGAATGTAATGATGGATATGATGATGAATCAATAGATGATGTTTACGCACAGGTATATCAAGACTTTGACAATAGACAAAAGCAAGAACCTATAATTAGAGGTCATGTATATGACGAACTAGGTTGTAATAATAATCCTGTTTTGTATAGTGTTTATAAAAAATTAGATGAAGGAACACGTTGCTGGAAAGGATATAAAAAGAAAGGCACAAAAATGATGTTTGGCAAACGTGTGCCTAATTGTGTTAAGAATGAAAGTCAAGAAAAATTTATCACTCACAGAGAATTGGCTAGTAAAATTTACAAGTACACCAAAAACTTACAGTTAGCCAGAGACTTTGACCAGATGGAAGACGATTTTGTTAGTCAGGACGATGCACAGAGTACTGGACTGGCAGGATTTGACCAGGATCCGCTGGAGTATGACCGTGAACGTGTTAATAAAATACTAAGTATGCACCGAGTTCCTGTAAAAGTATTAAAGATGAAACAGGACAACCAGTTTAATACACTATACAGTATATTAGAAACTGTAGCAACAAATGAAGGAGAGGTTGTAGACATGAATCCACAAGCAAAAAAGCCTTTCTTTTCATCAGAAGAAGCAGACAGAGCCAATTCTGAATGGGTAAACCAAGCACAGGTAGATCAGGAAGATGGTGTTATTATTAGAAGCACAGACGATAAACAATATCGTATTATGACCAGTTATGGTAATCAACATTTTGAAGATGGAGAAGTTTATCTAGACGGATTAACAGACCCTACATATATAGACCCAGAAGGCTACCCTGATGCCGCAGAACTGTTATACTATCATAGTGCTACAGGACATTATCCTGAAGATGAGGATTATGAGGTAGTAGAAAATTATAAATCACAAGACGTTACAAAGCAAGGCAGGAATCTAAGTCCTCTAGTTAGAAAATATTTAAAGGGTAAAAAAACTGAACTTACAACAGTTAAAGTATCAAACTTAGACATGGACGCACCAGGGTTTGACAGAATTATAGGTGATTTGGGCGATGTAAATTTTGCTGACACAACAGATCCTATAGTAGTAGATGCTGATGGTAAAACTATTTTAGATGGATTTCACAGAGTACAGAAAGCAAAAGATATTGGTAAAGAAGAAATACCAGCATATATGGTAATAGAAAACTTAAAAGCAAAGTTACTGCAAAAAATAAATGAAATCCATAGTGCTAAAACATATGATAACATGGACGACAATGGATTAATAAATTTTAGATATAATGATGCAACAGGCCCTCAAGAATTTGGAGAGGAAGGTCATTTAAAATTAGCATCTATACCAGGAATATCCAGAAATGAAGTATATGATAATGGAGTTTCTAGACATATATTTCTTATGAATAATAAGGAACCAATATTTTTACTCACTATTAAAAGAGGTTTAGACGGTTGGGTCACAACAAATGTGGTTACACATAGTGATTACAGAGGTAAAGGATTTGCTGTACCTGTTTACTTGGCAGTTAGCAAAGCATATGGAGAACCACTTTATAGTTTTGGTACACAGAGTCCTGCAGGACATAAAATTTGGCAAAATCTTGCAAAACAACATCCAAAAAGAGTAACTGGATATGATGTTACTACTAAACAAGAGGTTCCATTCGCTGATGTTTTTGATGGAAAGGTAGCCACTAGAGCAAAATTATTGCCTGAAAGTATTCAACGAGGAGATTGTTTTGAAGCGGCAATAAAACAAATGTTAGAGTATGCTAAAGAAAACCCTGCTATGTTAAACTCATTAAGCCTGGTTCATGGGTATGTAACAGGACAAGGCAGTTATGTAAAAGACCAACGTTATGGACACGGTTGGTTAGAAATAGGCGATGTAGTACATGACTGTACTAAAAATGCTGTAATGAGGAAAGAAAAATATTACAAGTTAGGAAATATTAATCCTAATGAATTAAAAAAATATTCGTATAAAGATGTTTTACAAAAAATAAGTGCTACTAAACATTATGGTCCTTGGGATTTACAAAAAACAGAATTTGAAAAAGGCATGGAAGAATTTGATGAAAACTTTAAAGACGGCAAAGTTAAAGGCAAAAGTCGTCCAGGCAGAGTAAAACGAGCAGGTGCAAGTTGTAAAGGCTCTGTTACAAGTCTGCGTAAAAAAGCAAAAAACAGCAGTGGAGAAAAAGCAAAAATGTATCACTGGTGTGCCAACATGAAGAGCGGTCGTAAAAACTCCTAAATAAATATATGCATGGGCATATATACAGAACCAAGCCAAGTACAAAGTTTTAATTTTTATAGTTATAATTATTACAAAAATCTGTCAGAAATTGATAGTATTTTATACAAACATAATCAACATTACTCAGATAATAAAGTAGATCTACATGAATTACGTCAGGCATTTTTTAAGAGTGCCTTTACAGGTAATGTAAAAATAGAATGGTTTGTAGAAAATGACAGCAACAAACATTCTTTTAAATTACCTTATCATGTGTCAGATAATCCTGACAGATGGTTAGATAATGATCCTGAAATATTAAATATTTTAGAAAAGTATGGCTTGTTAAAATTAATAAAAGATTCTAATACTAACAATATCACAAGTGCTATAGAAAAAACCAGTTTAAATTACTATATTAATTCACATGGTTTTAGGTGCCCTGAGTTAGATAACGATCCTTGTATAGCATTTTTAGGATGTAGTCATACATTTGGTACTGGATTAGATCAAGATAATATTTGGGCTGAAAGAGTTTGTAAAAAACTAGGTTACAGACCTGTAAACTTAGGATTTCCTGCAAGAGGTATAGACTTTGTTAGTTTTTACTGTAAATACTTCTTTAAATCAGAAATAAAAAATTGCAAGGCTTTAGTAGTTTTACTACCTCCATTTACAAGAAAAACTATTATTGGAAGTATGATTGAACATAATAAAAACATAAGCGATTATAAAATTTTTAAACATTTTTTACAATTAGAATGGATTAATGAACTAAAGCAAGAAGAATTATACAATAATAAGATATTAAGAAATTGGAATAATAGAACAGACGAAGAACCAGCACAATTATCTATTAATAAACATTTTGCACAAGATTTATATAATGTTGAAAATACTTTACAAAGATGTTCTCAAGCGATGTCTGTAATAAATCTTTTAGCATCTGAATTGGACATACCACTACTTGTTTATTCAAGTTATACAGATTTTGGAGATGCAGGATTTAAAAATAATCCACACGGTAAAAAAATATTTGATATGGCAAGAGATGGGCAACACTCTGGTATATACAGTAATAAAGTTTTTGCAAACAAAGTAGCAGAAGATTTAAAGCAAAAAATTGATAAATAGAGTTATGCTTATAAAAGATATAATTACTGAAACAACTTCCGCAGGTGCAGTAGCAACTGTGGCAATTCCTTTAGGCGGAATGCAAAAAAGGCCTAATCCTAGTGTTTTCAGTATGAAGAAGAAAAAGAAAAAGAAAGCAAAAAAAGATGAGAGCAGTCAAGGACAAAAATAATTATTTAAATTTTATTAGTACTTTAGAGAATAGAGTGTTCAATAAAATAGATTTAAGTGGATTTCTAAGTGTAAATAGCATGGACGAAAGAGAATTTTATATTGCAGAAGAAATGTATAAAAAAGACATTCTGCAAAAAGTTACGAAAGGTGAAGAACTTGGCTACAAAATATACCCGCAAAAAACAAAATTACAATAAAAAGCATTTAGCAAAAAAACTAGACGATCTTAGTAATAAAGTTGCTAAACGTGGCGTATATGTTATTAGACCTGCAGAACCTGGATTTAATATTGTAAATTACATTAACAATTCTGTATATGTATATAGTGTTCCTTTTAAAAAAACGGCAAAAGCGATTTGTAAAACATTAAACGACAAAAAAATCGAAAATAAACCACAACCAGAAAGAATACAAAAAGAATGCGATATTTTTTACAAGCATTACAACGATATTCATTTTTACAAATACACAATTAAAACTACAAAAATAATGGAAAGACGCCTAATAGCACAGACCAGAATGGATGAAAGTATTGGAATGCTTAAAAACATCAGACAAAAACTATCCTACTATTAAAAATTTTCAAAAAAATCTTTCCAAAATGATAAATAAGACTATAACATTTATATTTTAGGAAGATACCATGTTTATAAGAGAATTTAACCAAACAAACGAAACAAAAATCGATAAGATTAATAAGTTTTTAAGTGAGCAATTCGGTGTAAAAGTATCTGCTAGTTACCCTAAAAAAGCAAAATTAGAGCAAATCAGAGAGATGTCTCAAAATGCTATAATTAAGTTAAAGGGTACAAGCAAACACTTTCAGTTAGAACCAGAATATGCAAAATACTTAGGAATAAAAGACGTAATAGATACAATGCTTACTGAAGGCATGTACGCAGAATCACCAGCATATATGGAAATGAAAGACATGCTTGTTGCAGAAGTCCAAAACTTAATGGACTCTGGCTGTAATAAAAATGAAGCAGTTTCACAATGTATGCAAAATTACAGAAAAAATCCTATGTACTCTTACAGCGATGAACATGTACTTCCTATAATCATGATGGCGGCAAAAGAGTATTACGAGGTTCACTGTAATGAAGAAATGAAAGAAGATTCAATAGAAGAAAGCAACACAGAACTAAATGAATTTCTTCTAAGCGAACTGGCTAAAGAAATGGGCATAGATTTAAATGACCACGATAGCATGAGTGCTATAGAAGAAAAATTAGACTTATTTGCTGAAGTATCAGGTAAAAGCAAAGACTCTGTTGTTGGATTCCTAAACGGATTAGAAGAAGATGCAATTAGTAATGGTATTAAGTTTTTTGGAGCCAAAGTTGCTCAACACAAAACTAACGAGGACTTATATACAATGACTATTGCTCAAGGAGCCATTGATGGTAAAAAAGAAGTTGAAATAAACGGTGAGATGGAACCTGTAAAAATGTCTAAAGAAACAGCAGAAAAAATCCTAGGTAAGAAAGCAAAAGCAAAAGAAAGCATGTTTGATGACATTATAGATGACATGTTAGCAGAAGAAGTTGAGTCTGTTGAAGAAGCAGAAGTTGTTATGGCTGTTAGAGCAATGGCAGACGACATTCAGGACCACGTTGAAAGATTAGGCAGAATGGTAAACGAAGATCTACCTGCTATTGCAGACCAAATGATAAGCGAATTTGGTGCAGATAAGGCCGCTCAGTTTAAAGATTCAGCGGAAGGTGTTTTAAATTCAGCATTAGATAGTGCCAAACAAGCAAAAGATGGTGTAAACGAACTAGTGGGCGGAATAACAGGTGAAGATATGAATCTAGGAGGATCTGATGCATTAGGTAATTTAGGTGATGAAGATCCAGTAGCAGATGCTGGAGACCTAGATGACATGAGTGATTTAGATGACATAGATGTTAATGAACCAGCGGCGGCTGGGCCTGAAGATGAGCCATTAGGAAGAGCACCTGTAGAGGTGTAAAATGCTTATACGAGAAATTGTAACAGAAGGATATCAGGCAGATCTATTAACAGCAGTTCAGGATCTATTAATCTCTTATATGGCTGACGATGCCAAAGACATTCCTACTGAGGATTTCCAATCACAATTAGCAAAACACGGATTTGTTACAACCACAGATGAATTAATTAAAGCAATTAATGACAGTGGATATGCAAGTAGCATAGATAAAGATGTTATAAAGCCTAAAGATCAACTGCCTGGAGATATAGATACAGATGAGCCAGAGCCTTCTGTAGATGTGGCAAAAATGGCAGGCGACCAGGCTATGAAAGATATTAAGGCGGAATTATAATGGCAAACCTATATAATAATACCAGCAGTTCAAATTTATTTGTAAATGCCACACAGGCCAGAAAAGACAGTAGAAACAATAGTGTAATACACTCTGAAGTTAGATCTATAGAAAGTGCCGTAATAGCCAATATAGATTCTGGTGTATTATATGCTAATATCATTAGTAGTACTACAATGACAAACAGTAATGTATATTATAATGTTTGGAATAGTGTTACTACAGATCCAACCAAATTAGACCAACTTAACTATGTTAAAAAATATTTTGAGGACAGAGGATACGGTGTAAGTGTTGTAACCAATACGGCCTCCAATAATACTATAAGTTGGAATATTTCCTGGTAAATACTAGTAAATAATTTTTAATTATATGCTGATATCAAAATACGACTACCCAGAATTACGACGAATTCAAACTAAGAAAGGCAGACAATATGTAGGAGAGGACAATAGTCCTGTTCCTAGTGTTACTACTATCTTAGGAGATACAGGAGATAAGACTGCTCTTATAGCCTGGCGTAAACGTGTAGGCGAAGCAGAAGCAACACGCATAAGCACAGAGTCTGCAGGACTTGGAACTAAAGTTCATAATGCATTAGAAAAGTTTATACTACAAGAAGACTACCAAATTAAAGGCAACAATCATATTAGTGTAATGGCTAAAAACATGGTAACTGAAATGATTGAAAAAGGCTTAACAAAAGTTGATGAAATTTATGGTGTTGAAGTAGGACTTATTGCACAAGGATTATATGCAGGAACGGCTGATGGTATAGGAATGTATGAGGGAGAAGAAGCCATTATAGATTTTAAAACTGCAAAAAAGATGAAAAAACGTGAATGGATTGAGGATTATTTTTTACAAGGCTGTGCATATTCATTAGCACACAATGAAATGTTTGGTACAAACATATCCAAAGTAGCAATATTAATGGTCGATAGAGATGGTAATTTTAAAGACTTTACTATATCAGGCGATGAATACGAAGAATATTGTGATAAATGGTCAGATAGACTAGCAACTTATTATTCCAAATAAAAAGGAAAATGATAAATACTAGTAGTTCAGGAGAATTATTAGTATGGCAACATCAAATAACAACGTAGTTATTTCTAGAATACAAAATCGAAGAGGTTTAAAGCAAGACCTTCCTCAGCCTTTGAGAGAAGGAGAATTAGGATTAGCATTAGATAGCAGTCAGGTTTATATTGGTGGCGATATAAATGCTAGTACATCAAACATAAGTAGTTTTGAATCTACTACCAGTGCTATATCTCTTACACAAGATATTGCCAATACAAGAATAATACATTTTACAATACCACATAAAAGACTTT
>CEQX01086145.1_pt1 | contig 13669 bp, 12 predicted proteins | sample 356261 | NCBI WGS metagenome assembly CEQX01 (sample SAMEA2621076, study PRJEB7988) | marine metagenome | isolation source: saline water (ENVO:00002010), including | reverse complement strand
CAACAGGAGTTCGATTCTCCTACGGGCTACCAACCCCTTAATCAAAACAAAAAAAGATTTTTTATGGTTTTTTTCTACTCAGTTATTTTAGCCTTTTTTAATTACTTCAATTTATCTGGTAGAGCTACTAGATCCGAATTTTGGTGGTTCTTTTTATTTTGTATACTTCTTTATCTTTTGACTTTAAGCCTTTCAATTGAAGATCTTCAGTTTATTCTTAGAGATAGTAATATTAATGAACAGGATACGTCAGAAGTATTATTGACATTCCTCTCCTCTTGGTTTGGTATAGCCTTTTTGATAACCCTTATACCGCAGATAACTATTTCGGTTAGAAGATTCCATGACCTGAATAAATCAGGTTGGTGGTACTTTTTATTGCAAATAGTTCCGAGCCTTTTGCCTAGCTTTTTTATATTTGAATTAATTTCTTTGATGGCCTTATTTCTATTCGTATACTTTATGTTACAAGAGAGCGGGGCTGATAACCGATACGGACCTAATAAGTTGAATAGATAACTGCTACTATCTAACTGGAGAAAGAATTTCTTGGGCCATTTCAACCCAATATGTAGCCCCTATCGGTAGGATTTCATCATTAAAGTCGTAACCCGGATTGTGAAGCATGCAAAAACCTTTCTCATCTCCATTTCCAATCCAGATATAGCTTCCAGGTTTTTCTTGTAGCATGAAAGCAAAATCTTCAGACCCCATGCTTGGGGTAGGGGAGGAATTTACCATATCATCACCTGATATCCCTTTTGCAACTTTCAGAGAAGTTTCTACCTCATCAGGGCTATTAACAGTGGCGGGATATCTGCGCTCGTATTCAAAATTTGATTTTGCACCATATGCACTGCATATAGATGAGGCAATTTTTTCCATTTTCTCTTCCACTGAAGCTTGTACCGTGGAAGAAAAGCATCTTACCGTACCCTTTATCTCGATTTCATTTGGAATCACATTGTAAGCATCACCGCCGTGAAATTGTGTAACACTAAGCACAACAGGTTCCTGAGGATTAATATATCTACTTACAATAGATTGATAAGCATCAACTATTTTTGTTCCAATTAAGATAGGATCTATTGTTGTTTGGGGCATAGCTGCATGACCACCTTTACCGATTATCCTTAAGTTAAAGATATCGAATGACGCCATTATAGGTCCCGGTTTAACTGCAAATGAACCTACGGGCATTCCTGGAATATTATGCATTCCATAAACGGCTTCTACTGGATATTTCTCAAACAAACCTTGATCTACCATTACCTTTCCACCACCTTCATTCTCTTCAGCTGGTTGGAAGATAAAATGGATAGTTCCATCAAAATTGCCTTTTATAGATAAATACTCTGCTGCTCCAAGCAACATTGTTGTATGACCATCATGACCACAGGCGTGCATTTTTCCAGGAATCTTGGATTTATATTCAAATTCATTTGCCTCGTTAATTAATAAAGCATCAAGATCTGCCCTTAGTCCTATAGATCTATTTCCAGTTCCCTTTTTTAAAGTACCAACTACACCAGTACCAGCAATACCTGTCTCAACTTCTAATCCAAAATCTTTTAATTTTTCAGCAACAAATTTTGCAGTTCTATGTTCTTCAAATGCAATCTCTGGATGAGCGTGAATATCTCTTCTCCATTTTTGCATCTCTGGTTGTCTTTCTATTAACTCTTTAATTAATTCCATTGTTTTAATCTATATTTATCTAATCTCTAGGGCAAGATAAAAAAGAAGTGATATATAATGAATTTACTTGAAGAAATAGAAAAACTTATGACAATTACAATGAAAGAAGTTAGAGAAGAGATTGATCTTCTCGACAAAGAGTTGGTAATGCTGCTAGCTAGACGTCAGAAATGTGTCGAAATGGCCGCATTGGTAAAGAATGACAAAAATCTGATAATAGATGAAGAGAGAATTGAAGAAGTTGTTTATAAGGTAACCTCGTTTGGGGAGTCGTGCGGATTAGATAAAAATATATCTGAACCCTTATGGAGAAAGTTAATCTCTTTAAGTATTGATCACGAATTTAAAGAACTTGATTTAATACAAAACAAAAGCTAATTCTTATATTTTTCAAGCCAAGATAAAGTTTCCCTTATCATTTGATTTCGAGGTAAAGGCCAATGCCCAGAATCATAAAAAATTAACTTCTTATCTTCTTCGGGAGTTCCTAATGCTGCATACATTGATCTGGGAGCACTCTCTGGTACCAAGTAATCTTGTTTTCCATTTAACATAAGGACAGGAAGCTTCATCCTGGGGACATGATTTTTACCATCAGACATAGGGGGGATATTGGCGGTAAGACCGCCTACATACAGCACTGCTGCCTTAAATCTCTTTTCAAAAAGAAGAACATGAGTGGTATAAAGACCTCCATAACTCATACCCACATAGTAAATATTCGAATTAAATTCTTCTCTGCTTCCCAAAAAATCTATTGTTCTTGAAGTATCAACTGTCCAGTTTGAAAGTAATTGTCTGAATAATCTCATATGATCTTGTGTTCTTGGGAAGCTTATATTCATATCACTTATTCTATTCATAGACCCTTTATAAGCTGGCCATATAAGAGCACGCCCTGATTTGATAATAAAATCTAATCCGTATTCACCTGGATTCACTTCATCTATACCAGGAGGGGTTCTGTAATAATTTGCGCCGGGATATAAAATAACTGAATCAAGACTATTAAAATTAGAACCTTTGGGTTTAAAAATAAGGATGTCCATTTTTTCATTTCCATACCCAACATCAATTTGAACTCTTTCTTTATCCCAGACTGGATGAGAATCATCAAAATAAATCACATTAGTATTTAAATCTTTTTTTCCAACTTCAAAATTTCTTGAATAGAATTCAAATTCAGAATCAGTAAATGGTTTATAGAAACTCGCTGGCTTAGGTGCCGGTCTATTTATTGGATCGCCAAATGGATTTAAATCTCTAGGATTTAATAGGCGAGCTGTTCTAAAACCAATCAATTCAGAGCGAGTAAATCTAGGATATGGAGTTGCTGAAGATGCTAAGTATGCTGCATCTTTATAATTACCTCCTAGAGTAAGTCCTCTGCCTCCAAAAATATTCCACGACCATTCGCTGACATTGCCAGCCATATCATAAGTTCCGTAAGCACCAACGCCACTTTTTCCTACTTCATCGATAGATTTATTTGAGAAATTACTTTTTTTTAAAAGAACTGGAGAGATAGGTGCAGCTATTTCAGTTATAGGAAAAGCAGCTTTTGCCCAATGATACATTGGTGGCAGGATGTTACCTTTGTATCTTGCATAAGCCTGTGCCTCGTACCAACTAATTCCAGTTACAGGTAAGTTTTCCTCACCATTTCTGTATGAACCAAGTTCCCAAGACAGTGGTCCATTGACTCCAGTAGAGTCTACCATTAGCTCTTTAGCATCTTCCCATGATAGCGACTCTCCATCTTTGATGAATTCCATGTCCTTCCAATATTGAAAAATTTCGTATCCTCCATCATCTATGAATTTTTTAAACTGTTTATTAGTTACTTCAAATTTATCTATGAAGTAAGGACTTAGTTTGTAATCAGTTACACCTTCACCAATCAGGGCAGGTATAAACCGCCCGCCATCGATAGCAATCATATTTTCAGGTACAGTTCCTTCTTTATTCATTTCAATTTTCGATATCTCGAATGTAGGAGGAATGGGATGATTAGCAAAAGTAAAACTAGGATTGGCCTCAACTAACTCTTTTGTATGAAAGCCTTGTTTGGATAGTTTTAAGTGTACAACACCTCTTGGGAGTCTAATTTGCGACAAGGGGCTCTTTCCTGCATATCTCCAATCATATTCTTTAATTTCAGTATAAGGCCTCCAGTAAACATCAACTCCATCTTCATTTATGGTCAAGGATACTGGAAGACTTATATCTGAGTCGATACTTTCAGAGTTATAGAAAAAAGGAGCAAAAGAGTTAAGAAGATTTAATTGATCCCATGCTCCCACATAATCATCCTGCTCTAATTTTTGTTTTAAGTCGGGTAGTACAAAATTATTTACCCAAACATAACTACCTGTTCCATATCCAGTAAAGAGAACAGCTAGCGTAATTCCTAAAATCTTAGTTGTGCTATATCTTGACGAGGCGGCCCATGCCACTAAAGCTATAAACGGCAGTACTACAAGAAAAACAATGATAATGTTTTGCATGAACTCCTGACCTAGGCCAAATGAATCGCTTACTAGGCTTGCAATCTGAACAGTCACAAAAGCCACGATGGCGTAGCCTGAGACAACTTTAAATATTTTGCTTTGTTTTAATTTATCTAGAATTGATGTTGAACTTTCCATACATACACTCCTAACGAACCACCTTAAACGATTATTATTTATTGATATTACACAAAAAGTAAAATATCGTAAAAGAATAGGTAATATTTATATAAAAATGAAGCACGACAACACGACATCTTTCTTAGGTGAGTCTGATAGAGAGAGCTTTCAAAGCTTTACTGAATTATTCGAAGGGGTTGAGGCCTTTATGGGCTACTTGCCAAATGCTCATATACTTATGGCAGAGAGACCCGAGTTGTTAGTGGCATTTTCGCAACTAGCTAGAAATATTTTTCAAAGCCAAGAAATAGATCTTCAGACTAAACAGCTAATAGCGCTTGCTTCGAGCATCTCATCTGGATGTAAGTATTGCCAAGCTCATACCTCACATGGTGCAGATAGGGCAGGGGTAGATGTAAAGAAAATCTCAGAAATTCTTAATTACACAGATAGTTCATACTATAATCAAAAAGAGAAGGCTGTTTTAGATTTAGCCTTTGCTGCTGGTAAAACGCCTAATTCGTGCACTCAAGAACACTTTGATAATTTAAAAAAATATTATTCTAAAGGGCAAATTCTAGATATAGTTTCAGTAATATCTCTTTTTGGATATTTAAATAGATGGAATGATACCTTGGGCACAGTATTAGAAGATGTGCCAGATGAATTCGTAGAAAAACAATTAAAGCCTTTGGGTTGGATATAGGAGAGGAAGATGGAAATACCATACGAAAAAACAATTGCAGACTTATTTAGATGGAGGGTTTCTGAGTCAGGTGAAGAAGTTGCACATAAATTTACAGATAAAGAAACAACCTATGCAGAGCTAGATTCTTATGCAAATAAGGTTGCGCAAGGTCTTATTAGTCTAGATTGCAAACCAGATAGCAGAGTGGCTTTTTTAGGAAAAAACTCTGATTTATTTTTTGAATTCTTATACGGAACCATCAAATCTAATACTGTTACTGTTGGTATAAATTGGAGGCTTGCACCTCCTGAAGTTGCTTACATTATTAATGATTCAAAAAGTGAGGTTTTGTTAGTAGGACCTGAATTCTTTGGTTTGATTGAAGAGATAAAAAATGACATTCCAAGTGTAAAGAAAATAATTACAGTTGGTGGAGTCCACGAAGAGTGGGAGGATTATACAATTTGGCGCGATTCGCATGATGATGTTGACCCTATGCTTGAAAGCAAAGGAGAAGATGATGTGATTCAGCTTTATACCTCAGGAACAACCGGTCATCCTAAAGGTGTTCAACTTACTAATGATAATTTTAGTAGTTGTTTTCTAATGAACGAAGATTCGATGTACAGAGAAATGGAACAAGGGGAGGTGAATTTGGTCTGTATGCCAATTTTTCACGTTGCTGGAACAAATATGGGTTTAGCTGGCATGGTAACGGGTGCAAAAAATATAATAATACCTGAAGTTGATCCTACGCTTATTCTTAAGCTCATAGAGCAAGAAAAAATCCAGCATGCACTTTTTGTCCCTGCTGTAATACTATTTTTAGTACAGCATCCTGAAGCAGCCTCCACAGATTTTTCTTCTTTAAAGACGGTCATATACGGAGCTTCTCCAATCACTGATGATACCCTAATCAAAGCGATGGAATTGATGAAATGTGACTTCTGGCAAGTTTATGGATTAACAGAAACAAATGGCGCCGTTACTTTCTTATATCCAGACGATCATGATATTTCACGAGGCAAACTAAGATCCTGCGGTAGAGCAGGAAAAGACGTGGGCTTAAGAGTTGTAGATGCTGATGATAATGATGTTCCGGTAGGTGAAGTAGGAGAGGTGATAATTAAGTCACTTAATAATATGAAAGGATATTGGAATAGACCCGATGCTACTAAAGAGGCAATAAAGGGTGGTTGGTTTTACTCTGGCGATATAGGTTATTTCGATGATGAAGGATTTTTGTATATACACGATAGAGTCAAAGATATGATAGTTTCTGGAGGAGAAAATATTTATCCGGCCGAAGTGGAAAATGCTCTATTAAGTCATCCGCAAATTGCAGATGCTGCTGTAATTGGAATTCCTGATGACAAATGGGGGGAAGCAACCAAAGCATTTATCGTGCAAACGGAAGGCGAACCTCTAGACGAAGCAGATGTCATTTCATATGTAAGAACACAGATTGCTGGTTACAAATGCCCTAAAACAGTAGAACATATCGATGCTCTGCCAAGAAACCCTTCCGGAAAGATCCTCAGAAAAGATCTTCGCGCTCCATACTGGGAAGGCAGGGAGAGGAATGTTTCTTAAAAATTAGATTGAAATTTCAATTAGATAAACGACTGGAGAGTGATACTTTTTGGATAGGGGATATGCCTTTATGCAAAGTATTATTAATGAATGTATCTAACTTTCCTTGGACCATACTAGTGCCTCAAGTTTTAGATAAAACTGAGATATTTCATTTAAATCAATCAGAAATGGAAAAGTACCATAGAGAAACAAACTATCTCTTGGAAACCATGTCTGAACTTTATAAGGCAGACAAAATGAATATTGCCAGTTTTGGTAATCTTGTTCCTCAGTTGCACACTCATATCATAGTGAGATATAAAAACGATGATGCTTGGCCCAGTCCCGTTTGGTCCTATCCTGAAATGATCTCTTATGAAATGCATCAATCTCAAATGGAGATTGACAAGATTAAGAAGCTTGTTGATGATTATGATTAGGGAGGATAAATATGAACGACTTCAGTCCTGAAACTTTTGAAAAGAAAGATTTACCTTTCGTGGTTAACAGGCTTAGTCCAAGTATCGGAGGTGAAATCTTAGGGATAGATCTATCACAACCGCTAGAAAAAAAGACAAAAGATCTAATTTATGAAGCTTTATTGGTATATAAAGTGATTTTTTTTAGAGATCAAAATATTTCTACTAAGCAACATATAGAATTTTCAAAAAACTTCGGTGAATTAGAAATACACCCCTTTGCTCCAAAAAAGGATCTTTTCCCTGAAGTACTTGTGATTACACACAATGAAAAGAGTAAGGGTAGAGAAAATACTTGGCATTCTGATGTTACATGGAGATTAAAGCCATCACTTGGATCTGTTTTAAGAATGATTGAAAAACCTGATCATGGAGGTGATACCTTATTTGCTGATATGAATGCTGCTTACGAAGGTTTAACTGATGAAATTAAGGAAAGATTAGAAGGAGCAATAGCTGTCCATGATTTTGCTAACTTTCGCAATAGACTTATACAGGAAGGAAAATCAGAGGAAGAAATAGAAGCTTTTAACAAAGAATATCCAATGCCTGAACACCCTGTTATAAGGACGCATCCAGATACTTTAAAAAAAGTTATTTACGTAAATGCAGCCTTCACACAATATATTAGAGATTGGGATCCAGAAGAATCTTCACAGATGCTTAATTATCTATATTCAAGAGCCTCGATACCTGAATATCAATGCCGATTTGCCTGGCAAGAAAACTCAATTGCATTTTGGGATAATAGAGCATGTCAACATTACGCGAACTCAGATTACTGGCCCAATGTAAGGAAAGTGGAGAGAGTTACTATTATTGGAGATAGACCTTACTAGGCCTCCTTAGTAAGACATAAATCTTAAATGAATAAGAATTCAGTTATGGACTGGTTTTTGATTATTGCTATAGGTATAGCTTGGGGGTCATCATTCTTATTTATAAAGATATCAGCCCCTGAGGTAGGTGCTATAACTTTAGTCTTTTCAAGACTTTTGATAGCATCAATGCTGTTGACTCCTTTCTTTATCACAAGAGTGCACCTTAGAAACATTAAAGAAGATTTTCCAACGATTCTTTTTTTAGCGCTAATTAATGCTTCAGTTCCTTTTTATCTTTTTTCTAAAGCTGCCATCGACTTAAACGCAGGAACTATGTCTGTTCTCAACGGCACAACACCTTTGTTTGCTTTCATTATTGCAACACTTTGGTTGAGGTTAAGTTCTAACTGGACTCAATTACTAGGAATTTTTATTGGTATGGTTGGACTGATAATATTTGTTGGATACGAATCTTTAGAATTCTCTTTAATTGCACTCATATTATGTCTCTTGGCATCCTTCTTTTATGCATTTAGTTCCAACTTCATATTTAAAACTAAAGATATTGATGCCACCTACTTAGCAACTATGACTTTATTGGTTGCAACATTTTTAGTTTTTCCATTCACCTTCTTAGAAAGTGGATTGAACTTCAATCATCCTAGTGAAGTTTTGTTAAGTGTTTTCCTTCTGGGCTTTTTGTGCACCGGCATGGCTTATATGGGATATGTTGTGTTGATCAAGAGGGTAGGTCCCGTAAAAGCTTCTACAGTAGTACTAATCGTTCCCGTATCAGGCATGCTATGGGCTAATTTATTTCTAAATGAGGCCATTACTTCAACTATGTTAATGGGCTGTTTACTAATTATTACAGGAGTAGCCTTGGTAAATTTTTTTAAAGATGAGGCCTCCAGTTAAGAAGACCTGGATAGATATACGACACTATGATCATCGTAATCCTTGGTTCCAACTTCTCTAAATCCAAAGTTTTTATGAAAAGCCAAGGACGGTTCATTCCTAGGAATGGTATTAACCTCACAACAGGTAATAACATCTAATTCCTTGGCTATTTCGATAGTTTTTTCATAAATTTTACGGCCAAGACCCTTTCGTCTGTGACCATCTTTGATTGCTATTCTATCAACATACAAGAATGGATAATCCTGCGAATTAAAAAAATTATAGTTGAGAGAGTCGTAGTCTTGACCTTCTCTCATCAGAATAATGAAACCTGCTATTTCACCATTTCTAACGACTATTAAATGGCTACTCCAATCTAAGATTGATTTCAATCTACCCATATCAGGAACACTCCCAACCTCAGGAATATTATCTTGGTTTATGGCTAAGATCTCTTCTAGATCATAACTAAGATAAGGCTTTTTAAGAACTTCGAGTTTATACAATGATTAACTCAGTTCGAGACCTTCTAAATTGCCTTTCTCTCTCCACTTCTCCATAAGAGAAAAGAATTCTATTGGACCACCGCCATATGTATTATTTTGAGGAGTTTGATTCACTTTTCCCTCATTGTTGTAATAACCAGGGGTACAATTTTCTTGAAATTCAGCCGTTATTCGAGCCTTTTCTATGATTTCTTCAACCCATTTTTGCTCAGCTTCCTCAGAAGCTTCTATTCTAGTAATACCTTTATCTTTAGCAATTTTTAGAATATGAGCCAAATGAATGCTTTGCTCATCTAAAGAGTATGTATACGTAGCCGTAAAACCAGATTGTTGAGGGCCAAAAAAGAAAGAATTAGGAAAACCCCTGCTATGCATCCCATGAAAGGTTGCCAATCCATTTTCCCATTTTTTGGAGACAGTTAAACCATCAGAACCATGTATTTGATAACCCGCCCTACGACTATAATCTGTACCAACTTCGAACCCTGTTGCAAAGATAATGCAGTCAACTTCGTATTCTTTACCATCAAATAAAATTCCATTTTCTGTAATTTCTTCTAGTCCCTTACCATCAGTATCAACTAACTCAACATTAGAGTTATTGAAAGTCTTAAGATACTCGTCATGAAAGCAAGGACGTTTACAAAATTGATTGTAATATGGCTTGAGAGACTCAGCGGTATTTTTATCTTTGACTACTTCTTCGGCTCTTGCTCTTACTTTCTCCATTTTTTGAAAGTCAGCCATTTGCATTGCATTTCTTAAATCCATTGCTTTTGTTGCTTTTTCAGTAATGTAAGATTTCATACCAATCTTGTACATCTTTGTAGAAAATATTCCCCCCAAGGCCCAGCCAGCTATCTTAACCTTCGAAGGTGCTTTGTCTCTTAAATTACCAAAAAGCAATCTGAAAGCTTCTGTCCATCCATCAGATACTAGGTCCTCTTTAACCATTCCGCCTGTCAAGAGTGTTTCGAAATTCCTTCTTCTTTTATCATGCCAACCCTTTGGTTGAGTTGATATCCAATCTGGATCTGTAGGTTGGTTGTTCCTCACATCAATAGACGAAGGTGTTCTCTGAAATACATAAAGCTTTTTGGCGGACTCTCCAAGATGAGGTACGCATTGCACTGCTGTAGCTCCGGTACCAATGATAGCCACTTTTTTGTCTTTCAGATTACTCAAGTCTCCATGAGATGACCCACCTGTATAAGTATAATCCCAACGACTTGTATGGAATGTATGTCCCTTATAGTCATTGATCCCTTTGATAGCAGGCAATTTAGGTCTATTTAGAGGTCCATTTGAGTGAACAATATATCTTGCCCTAATTTTGTCACCTTGATTTGTTTTGACAGTCCATCTCAAAGCCTCTTCGTCCCAATCAGTCGAGGTTACCTCAGTTTGTAAAACTGCATTATCATAAAGCTTAAACTTTTCACAAATAACTTTGCAATATTCAAGCGTTTCAGGGGCATTAGTATATTTTTGTTGAGGAACAAAACCTGTTTCCTCTAGGAGTGGGAGATAAATATAAGATTCAATATCACAAGATGCACCGGGATATCTATTCCAGTACCAAGTCCCTCCAAAATCACCGCCTTTTTCTATTATTCTAAAATCATCAATTCCTGCTTCTCTGAGTCTAGCCCCTGCAAGCATTCCCCCAAAACCTCCTCCAATAACAACAACTTCTGTATCTTCAAGTATTGCATCTCTATCTATTTTTTCGCTAATGTATGGGTCCTCTACAAAATAAGAGAATTCACCTGATACTTCTTGATACTGATCATTACCGTCCTGTCGCAGACGCTTATCCCTTTCCTCTCTGTATTTCTTTCTAAGAAAATCCGGATCAAAATCAAACTTGTCTATTTCTACTGCCATAAAATTTCTCCAAGCAAAATGTTAATTTAAATTATTTAAAATTTCATTAAAAGATGAACATAATAATTTGAACATATTAGTTAGATATTAGTGTCATAAATTCCATACGAGATTTTTGATTATCCCTGAATACACCTAACATCCTGCTCGTGATAGTGCTTGAACCATGTTTATGAACACCGCGACTGCTCATACACTGATGTTCAGCATCTATAACCACTGCTACCCCTCTGGGCTGTAAAACCCTGTCTATTGTATCTGCTATTTGAGCTGTCATGGTTTCTTGAGTTTGAAGTCTTTTTCCGTACATATCGACAACTCTAGCGAGTTTACTCAGGCCCACAACTCTTTGATCAGGTAAATAGGCGACGTGAGCCTTTCCTATTATCGGAACCATATGGTGTTCGCAATGTGACTGCAGAGGTATGTCCTTAACAAGAACAATCTCGTCATAACCCTCTATTTCTGCAAAAACTTTAGAAAGTATTGCTTCCGGATCTTTTGTATAGCCTTCATAGAATTCTTCATATGACTTAACTACTCTTTTAGGTGTTTCTATTAGGCCCTCACGTGTGGGATCATCGCCTGCCCAAGATATAAGTGTTCTAACTGCTTCTTCTGCTTCTTCTCTTGTGGGTTTTTTGTTCATTTGTATTTTATATTGTTAATAAAGTCCTAATTATACATCACAATGCGTTACTGAATTGTCTATAGATTTATATTATTAATACATATAAATTACTAGAGTTTATTAAAAATAGGAGAACATATGAGTGACTTTGAAACGCCAAATTTTTCCGTTAACCTTTCGGGGCAGGTTGCGTTAGTAACTGGGGCTTCCTCGGGACTGGGCTATCGATTTTCCAAAATACTCGCTAAATGTGGGGCTAAAGTTGCACTTGCTGCAAGAAGAGTTGAAAAACTTCAAGCGTTGGAGAAAGAGATTTTAGCTGATGGAGGCGAGTGTGCAGTAGTTCCTTTGGACGTAATGGATAGAGATAGTATAAGAAATGCAATTGACGTTGTTGAGAACCAGTTAGGTCTTATAAACACTCTCGTAAATAATGCCGGGATGGTTGATGCACAATGGGCAATCAAACAAAATGAAGAATTAATTGACGGTGTTGTTGATACAAATTTAGTGGGTCCATATCTGCTTTCAAATGAGGTTGCTAGAAGACTTATTAAAAGTGAAAAACCGGGAAGGATGGTTAATATTGCCTCCATGGCAGCCTTCCATATAAACCCAACGTCAGCCTCAGTGCTTTATTCAACCACAAAATCTGCAATTGTAAGAATGACAGAATCCCTAGCTGTCGAATGGGCTAGACACCACATCAATGTAAACGCCATAGCACCGGGGATATTTCATTCAGAAATGGCTGATGCGATGTTAGAGAGAATAGGAGATGTCACCAAAGGTTTACCTAGAAAAAGGATTTGTGTTCCTGAGCAAATGGACTCTACGCTATTATTTTTAGTTTCTCCTTCATCTGAATGCGTCACTGGAACATGCATCAAAATTGATGATGGACAGACTTCTCGATAAATATATCTATGGGAAATCTCTACCTAACTTATAGACAGGGATTTCCTAAAGACCTAGATAGGCCGTTCATTGAAAATACTGATGGCACAATTATTAGTTATAAAGAGCTCGACGAGCAATCCGCAAAATATGCAAATGGTTTTTTACGATTGGGGTTAGTGCCAGGGGATAGGGTATCAGTCCAAGTTCATAAGTCTCCCGAAGTCATCTTTATTTACCTTGCTTGTTTAAGATCAAATTTAATTTTTCATCCACTAAACACTGCGTATAAAGAGAGTGAATTGACCTTTTTCTTAAATGACGCTAAACCTTCAGTTTTTATATGTGAAAAAAATATTTTTGACAATATTTCTTTACTAAATTTAACTGAACAACCTGAGTATGTTTTTACACTGATATCCGAACATCAAAATTCGATTCAGACCATAAAAGAAGGGGGTGCTCATAAAGTCATTGATTGCGCATCTGAACATACTGCCTGCTTACTCTATTCCTCTGGAACCACTGGGCAGCCAAAAGGAATAATGCTATCTCATGGAAATATTGGTTCAAATACCTTGGTCTTGAAAGAGGTATGGGGCTTTGAAGAAAATGACTGCTTGTTACATTCTTTGCCCATTTATCATGTTCATGGCTTATTCGTTGCTCTTGGATGCGCCTTGCTTTCTGGATCTAAACTTTTATGGACTGATTCTTTTCGGGCAAACCAAGTAATACAACTCTTACCAAAATGCACTGTAATGATGGGAGTCCCGACATACTATACTCGATTACTTTCCGAAGAAAACTTAGATAAACGGGTTGTTGAAAATATAAGATTATTTATCTCAGGTTCTGCACCTTTGCTTGAAGAGACCTTTTTCCAATTCCATGAAAGAACTGGAGCTTTCATCTTGGAAAGATACGGCATGACAGAGACAAATATCATTTCTAGCA
>CEQX01065672.1_pt1 | contig 13698 bp, 10 predicted proteins | sample 356261 | NCBI WGS metagenome assembly CEQX01 (sample SAMEA2621076, study PRJEB7988) | marine metagenome | isolation source: saline water (ENVO:00002010), including | reverse complement strand
CCAATTCTATGTGTGTCTCCATTGGGTATTACCCATGAGAAAAGTCCAGGAGCAATATCATGACCAGTATACATGTCTAAAATTCCATCAAGGCCAGGATATCCAACTACTTCTGTTTGAAATCCGATCATCGTTTCTGGTGGACGACCTAATTTCGCATGTCTACGAACCCATGAGTGAGCCCCATCTGCTCCACACAAAAGTTTGGCTTTGATTTGAATTAATTGACCATCTTTTTCAACTGTACAAACTATATGACTAGATGTGGTTGTAGCATCAGTTATCGTTGTGTTTAACCATAATTCAGTTCCAGCATCAATACCTTGTCTAACAACTGATTCATCAAACAACTTGCGACAAACTACGTGTTCACGTATTTGAGATGGATTACCAATCTGAATATTTGTACCATTTGGGGAATGCATTCTAGCTCCCCAAACATCGGTTAATGTAGTATGTTCAAGACCTACTTTAACCATGGCAGATGGAGTTACTAAACCTGCACATTGGAACGGCCTTCCAATTTCATTATGTTCTTCAATTTGTAATACTGACAATTTTGAATTTGACAATTCTCTGCATAAATACCCACCAATAGGGCCGGCTCCAACGACCAAAACGTCGTATTCGAGCACATTCATGTTATTTTGTAATAGTTCACTGGCATGAACCTTACTTCGCTATGAATGCCATTCATCACTTCTTAGCAAATTTATATCCAACAGACTGATTTTTCTTCAAATACAAAATAGAGGTAAATGTATTTCCAGTTCGTTTAGATACAAAATCATCAAAAGGACCAACTTGACCCTTTTCAATCAAAATCTTCGCTTCTTCTCTTGTTATTTCTCTACTAGACATCTCTCTAGAGATTTGTATTTTACATTCGGATCCAGTATTCTCAGGTTGAAAATACACTTCGGTTTCGAAAATTTCAACATTGGTTTTAGGACATATAGCCACTACACCTGGTTTAACCTCGAATTTCTTTGCATCTGCAGGTGGCTGCCTTGGAGGAAATTCGAATGCAACACGATTACCTTGTAAAACTAGATAAGCACTAAATGGTCGATTACGTTTAGAAATAAAATCATCAATAAGTTCAGATTTACCTTTAGTGAGTATGGTTTTAGCTTCATCAGGAGTAATCATTCGTTTACCCATTTCATTTTTCAGTCCACGGAATTTACAATCTTCAACATCACATGTATAATTGAATTCTGTTATTCTAATGGACCCTGAATCACACATGGGGCAATTACATAATTCAACATCAGAGGTTGAAGATGTAGTATCTCCTGCGCCTTTAGGAATGACTTTACCTTCATCACTAAGCTCTACTGTAGCATCATATATGTCTCCACTCTGTCTAAAAAATCCATGTAAATCAACTAATGTCCTAGCATTCAGTAATCGAGTAGCCGTATTTCTGTCAAACCATCGACCAGAGGTGTCTTTCCAGAAAACAAATGAACAACCTGAATCACGAGAAATATTTTTCTCACACTGGTAAGCCATAGTATTCTCATACACCTGTGCATCACAACATGGGCAATCTCCAATTGGTGGTTCATTTTTGTATAATTCATTCCTATCATATTCTCGAATGTTTTCCACCATTTGAGTTGTTTGTTTGATAATTTGATCTATATATTGGCCAACAGATTGTTCGCCATTTTGAACGGATTGTAGTGAATGCTCCATTTGTCCAGTTAATTCCGGTGAAGTAATCCAATCGACAGGTATTCGTCGTAAAATATCGATAATTCGAATACCTTGTGATGACACACTGATTGATCCATTACGTGATCTCCGTAAATATTTTCTGTGTTCGACTAAATTTTCAATAATAGAAGATCTAGTTGCGGGTGTACCTAATCCTTTGTCTTTCATTAAATCGGCTATTTCATCATCTTCGATATTCTTACCTGCAGATTCCATCAATGTCAATAAACTACGTTCAGTCAATCTGTTAGGTGGTTTAGACATTTCTTCGGTGAACTCATATGATAATAGTGTAGCATTACATGGATTTTCTGGGAGTGATCCCCATCCATCTGGAACATTATTTTTCTTAGAAATAACTGCCCTCCAACCTTGTGATTCGATTGCTTCAACTTCTTTTACAAATAATTGACCTTCAACATCTGCAATTCTTTTAGTTACTTTCCATTCAGCGTGACTATACCATGAAGCTAGAAAGTTTCGTACAATTAAGTCGTATAATTTCTTGTGGTCACCAGATAGTGATTCTGGAGGGACGTTACCGTTTGGAATAATTGCAAAATGATCTCTAACTTTGCTACTATTGAAATTTCGCTTAGCATTCTTTAGACCATTTTCAGATATTTGATTTGAAAATTCAGTATATTCTGATTGTTGAGAAATACTTTGAACAATTTTGTTGACTTCATCTGTCATATCATTTGTTAAATATCTAGAATCAGTACGTGGATAAGAAATGATTTTGTATTTATCATATAGATCTTGAGCTACAGAATCATTCCTTTTGGATGTCCAATTCCATAGTGAGATAGATTTCTTCTGTAAACTAGTGAGATCGAAATTCATAGGAGGTTGTTCTTTCTTAATTCTACTAGTTTCTGATACCTTCGTATTGCCAGAAGTAATTGCTTTTTCTACGATTTCTTTTTCTTCAGCATCAACAATTCTGTGAGATTTCTTTTCCGGATTGGTAGGGTCGTCTTTATGCGATTTTCTTTCCCATCTTGCATTCCATTTAGCATCATCAACTGAGAATGTTGCATTTAGTTGCCAATATGGTACTGGCACGTAGGATAGAATTTTTAATTCATGATCTACAACTAGTGCTAATGTTGGTGTTTGTACTCTACCTAAAGAATTACTAGTATTTTCTCTCTTATTTTTAGGAAGGCGGATGTTTGCAACTCTGGAACCATTCATACCGATTATCCAATCTGCGTGACTCCGTGCAAAAGCAGCATCGCTTAATGACAGATATTCGTCACCTGATTTTCGATCATTATATGCTTTCAAAAGTGCATCATCAGTCATAGATTGCATCCACATTCTAGATATTGGGGTATCAATGCCTGAGTACTGTATTATTGATCTAAAAATTAATTCTCCTTCTCTCGCAGCATCACACGCATTCACCACTTCAGTAACTGATTTATCTTTGAGAATCTTTAGAATTGCATTGAGTTGTTTCTTAGTATATTGTTTAGGCTTAAGATCAAATGATTCAGGTACATATGGTAGTAAATCAAGAGATTTTCTCCAATCCTTCAATTCAGAATTATATTCATCAGGAGATTTAAGTTCTAACAAATGACCTACAGCCCAAGTAATTACTACATTTTCACTGTGCCAATGTGTGTCTTTTTTGTCTGTGACATCTAGAACGTTAGCCAAATCATTAGCGACACTGGGTTTCTCTGCTATGATGACTATGGTCATTGGTTGAACGGCCAACACGACGATACTTGAACCCTCCTTACATCGGAATTTTTGTAATGATTGATTGAAATGTATACATTTCATATTAGTTGAAGTGTTTCAGTATATATTGTCTATTTTGATCTTCATCCCATACTTCTTCAGCCCCAGGACCACCACATCCGACACATCCAGGATATCCAGCAATAATCAATTCACGAATCATATTTTCTAAGGCATCCCATTTCTCAATTATATTGTCAGCAGGGATGTATACAGATGATAATTCATCAATTATTTCTCCGCCAACCTGACCAATTAGTATATCATTTGAATACAAATATACTGAATCTTCAACATTTATTCCCTGTTGAATATGTGAGAACTGTGAGGGCGCATGATCATTAAAATATAGGTGCAATGATAGAATTTTTTCAGCTATTAATGCTGGTGATTTGATTAAAATTTCAGAGTGGCTGAGAAATCTTCGAGCCCATTCTCGCATTGCTAGTTCGAGTTGATTGAACGGCTCCATGACGTCCGATGGAGGGCAACACTTGAATCATGTCGTCATAGCCACTAATATGAATGGGACTAATATGGAGGATCTTGGCTCCACCACTAATGTCCATAATTCCTTTAAGTTCTGAATCTCTTCATTCGATAGCAATGTACAGACTTCGTACTAGATGTCAATACATTCCGGGATATCGAAGTTTATTGGGGAGTTTATTCTCATCCCCCTCAATCAAGTCATCTCTATTTGGTATTGATTTTGATAATCCAGTTGGACTAGCTGCAGGTATGGATAAAAAAGGAGAAAATATACCTAACTGGGAATATTTGGGATTCGGATGGATTGAAATTGGAGGTATTACGTTACATGAACAAGATGGTAATGCCAAGCCTAGAATGTTCAGAAGCAATAAACAGAAAGCGTTAATCAACAGAATGGGATTCAATAATCCCGGATCGATAAAAACCGTTGAGAGGTTAAAGACTCAAAAATCTAAAAGATGGGCCAATATACCAGTAGGAATAAACTTAGGAAAGAGTAAAATTACACCTAATGAATCTGCAGAAGAGGACTATTCAGGAACATTAGAAAGATTGTGGAAATATACTGATTTATTCGTGATCAATGTATCTAGCCCTAATACTCCAAATCTTAGAGAATTACAACAAAACTCTCAGTTGGACAGGATTCTGAAATCTTGTAATAACGTTAACCTTGAGAAATCAATGCAAGAAAATTCTAATCCAAAACCTATTCTTGTCAAAGTGTCGCCTGATTTATCTGACGATCAAATTAAGGCTGTAGCAGATACAGCATTAGCAAATAATTGCGCAGGTATAGTAGCAACTAATACAACAACCTCACGACCTACTGAAAATAAGATAATGAATCAAAAAGGTGGGCTATCAGGCAATCCTTTACAGAAACGTTCTACTGAAGTTATTCATTTATTATTTGAGCACACCAATGGTAAATTGCCTATAATTGGCGTTGGTGGAATATCTGATGTAGAATCTGCATGGGAAAAAATCGGTGCTGGTGCTAGTCTATTGCAATTATACAGCGCTCTAATTTTTGAAGGTCCTTCAGTAGCTAAATCTATCAATAAAGGTCTGATTAGTAAACTGAAAGAACATGGCTATGATAATCTAACTGATGCTGTCGGTCATTCTCATAATTGAACATTCATTGAGAAATCTCAAGAACAATGTGCTTTAGCGTCAAGTATGGCCTTAACCCGGCTAGGTAGATTGCTGGTCGTCGGCATAGTTTTGACATTATTCATGGTGATGATGTCAATTACAATCCAACCAGTTCCACAGTACAGTATTGATGAGATTATGGATAATTCAGATACACATTTAGGTGAACGTATTCATATTAGAGGTACAATAGTTAATGGTACACTGAATGAAGATTCTTTGGTAACATTAGTTGGAATAGAGGATACATTGAAAGTTGATATTTCTGGACTAGCTATTCCTGTAGGATTCGAAGAAGGGAAGATGGTATCTGTCAAGGGTGTTCTTAAGTTTGTAGATGATTCATTCGTAATTAGGGCTGATGAAATACAAACAGGATGTCCTAGTAAATATGATCCATCGAATTCTGAAACCACAAATTAACATCCGTCGGATTGATATGGGGATATCCTAACCAAACAGTGGGCTAGGAGGGAAGATGACGTGTCCTGTTTTCCACAAATCGTCAATAATGGTGGTCCGAAGTCTGAGGGCGGCACAAACGAACCGTCAGTAATGTTTGGGGGGACGACGATGCTTCGACCCCGAGAGATCCAGGTTGGCCAGACCCACATCCGGAGGGATGTGGTAATGGCATTCACCCGGGAACCAGGTCAGGCGCGGAAGCGAACAGCCCGACTGGGAGCTATGGATGCCTCGGGATTCCGGAGCGGAGAAACCTCGAGTAATTACTGAAGGCTACGCGTGTCCACCGATGACATGCCCACTACAAATCAAATACTACTGATGAAAACCAACCTGGTCCAATCATCTCAGGTACACCGTCAATACTGTCTATGGTTTCATTTTCATTAATTTGCCTAAATTCTAGTGAATGTCTAGTTACAGCTTTGACTTCTACATCTCTTTCGATATAGCTTGAGTTAACATAAGTAAATACAATATGTACATTGTTTTCTAGAATCATAGTTTTGGATTTAATTATCCAACGGTTGGAAACTTCGGATAAATATAGGACTTCTTCTAGTATTCGAACAATTAATCGATCCATTGACCTATCAACAGGGTGATTCCATTCTATTTCTCCAATTATTAATTCATCATTTAGTACTGAATCAGAGTTAGATAATACAATATTCTGCATTGCGTGAATAACTTCGTCGATTAAGAGAGATGGACTACTAGCAAATGCTCGTACACCTACATCTGCAGTAGTTGGCCACAGCCACCAACTCATATTATCACCGATTACTTATTTGAAATTGCCATTTAACTTCATCAAGCCAGTTAGCTAATACATCTTTAGAAACAAATTCTCGACTAGCCTCGGCACCGAGTATCACTTCACATGCCGCATGTGCGAGACATGCCGCATCGGTTAATGATGCGCCACAGACTAAGGCATATGCTAGTGCAGTTGCTGCAGCATCATGAAGTCCTAGTTGTTGTCTAGGTTCAATTACTCTACATTGATGATGTTCAAAATCTCCATTTTTAAGATATAATTGAGTGCCGTGAACTCCTCCAATAACTAACATGGCTTTCCACCCATATGTATCGAAGAGATGATTTCGAGTATCTTCTAAATTGGACAGTAATTGACGCTTCATTATCAATTCAATACCTCTCATTTCGAACAATGCAATATCTGCGTTCATAGCCTTACCAAGACTACTTAATTTTGGATCAATAATCGTGTGAATATCAGCCGCATTAGCAGCATCAATTAATCGTGATGCAACATTATCGGATATTACGCCATTATCATAGTCTGAAATAATGAGTGCACTTGAACCCTGTAAATCATTTATTGCAGATTCTAAAATAGAATTAGAATCATTTTCATTTAATGGAGATTTGCCTCCTGAGTCTGTCTGCAACAACATTTGTCTTCGATCAAGTAGTCCTCTCCTGCTAGCAATATATCTAGTCTTGACTAGAGTAGACTGTGAATCAATTGATAAAATTCTAGACGTATCTATGCCTGATTGATTAAGAATTTGAATAATAGATTGACCCGCATCATCATTTCCAATTGCACTATGAAATCGAGTATTAGTCCCAAATCCATTCAATGATTGTGCTATGTGAGCTGAGGCCCCCGGAGATTGATTAGTATGTATTACTCTTAATGCTGGAGCTGGAGCAGTAGTTGCTAATGTTTCAGCCTCACCTGTTACAAAACGATCTAACATTACATCACCTACTAAGGTGATATGAGTATCAGGTGTTATCTCTAGTAATGAACGAATTCTTTCGAGTCGATTTAGATGTTCAATTTCAAATTCATCCATCCCTCTCATGTGACCACTGTCTTGCGCTATGGGTGCGCCTAATTCAACTTGGCCCGGGTTAGAGTACTCAATCTATCATGTTGTTCAGAATCTATACCTAATGCATTACGTAAATCATCAATGAATGAATTAGATTCGTCAATGAACCAATTGATTGCTTCCATTGCACCAAAATAAGCTCTTTCTTCCAAGGAAAGACATTCAGATAAAGTTCTTTCAACTAAGGTACTGTAAGCCTCATGTTCGATGCCTGATTCGATTGCTAATCTACGAAGTATTTTTTCTTCATTTTTATCAATATAACCATCTGCTAATGCAGTCATTAGTGCTGTTTTAATCAACCTAGATTCGAATCCATTAGAATTATCATTTGATATTCTTTGTTTAATTCGTTCTAATGTTTCTCTATCAACATGTAATTCTTGTGCTGCTGTATCAAGTAGTCTTTCTTCAGCAGTAGTTAATATTCCATCCTCATATGCAACTTTGACTAGTTCTGCTAAACGACCTATAGATGGTGATTCGTACATATTTGAAGTAGGATATAGATACTGCAGAATGTCAGTTGAATTTTTACAAATTGATGATAATGGAACTTGACCATCATCGCTTTCGACTTGCCAAGTCAATATATTTTCCAAAAGATCACTTGCCATTTTTTGACCCTTATTTGTTAGAGTATATACCTGTACTTTTCTTTTGATATTTTTAACGTGTCTCAACTCGATATTAATTAATGCAGAATCTTCCAATCTCCTCATCGTTCTAGGGAGGTGTCTTCTGTGAACACCAACAGCATTTGAAACTCCAGATTGAGAATGTTCAATTGGCGCATCCCAAGCATTCTCGACCATTCTTCGATCATGTAAATGCAGCAACACTCTCTCCTTCACAGTAAGTTGTCGTCTCATGTTACCACATGTGGAATTCTAACATGGACAGATATGAAAGATTTGTATTCATGTTCATCCGAATGCCTGATACATTCGGGCATGATGGAATACCATGGATGAGTCCGATGGTGACGTGATAATGATCGAGCCACAGTGGCAACGTCTTTGGGAAAAATCAGCCATTGGTACAAAAATTGAAGGAGGAGGGTTGAAATTTTTTCCTGAAGAGGTAATATTTGCACACATACATAGACATCAATCATTGCCTCATGATAATTGGATTAATGAGAATATAATCAATTATCCAGATTTGGAAGATAAATATTTCATGCTTGAAGCACTAAGAGTACCTGGTAATTTAATACAATTATATCCCGAAAATAATGCTAGTGTAGGAACATGGGCATTAAGGTGGCACAAAGAACATCATCCAGATAGAGATGATCCTACTTCTGAAATAAGATGGTATAGAGCGAGAGATGACATAGAAATAAATGAATTATTGTTATGGACAATTAGTGTAGTAAATAATGACAGAATTCCAGAAGTATTAGTTATTGATGATGAATGTTCTATTGTTTCATATGAATTAATGATTGCCAATCCTTCAGGAAATGTTCAATATGATTCAACATTAGAAATGACTGAATGGAAAAATTTAGGAATTCATACACGATTCAGAAACAGATTGAATGATATTGAATTATCTATGGTACAACAACACGAATTTACAATACATAATACTGTACTTTCAGATTTAATATCTAGAGGACTAGCCATACGTTCAGGTTTCAAATACGGCACATTATGGAGAGGTTATTCTTCCAATGTTGGTGATGAACATGCTCCATGGTTAATTGACACTGAAGTTGAAGCACCAATTAATTGGACTCAAGCTTGCTTAAATGCACGTCTAGCTGCGGGTGTAAACAAGAAATATGCAATCGCAATTACCGATCGAGATAATCATGTGAATAGTATCCAGTATCTAGAAATTCGTCGTCCTCCGTCTTATCGTCGATGGACAAATTTGACTCGACACTGAAATGTGAATTTTTGTTAATTTGATTTTTATATGATTTTTTGCCAAATGTGAATGATGGTAATACAGTAAATGATAGTAACAATATCAAGATTGAAACTAATGTAGCAGGATCTACATAATCACCAAACGGTCCTGTACGAACATTTTCAGTAAACAAAGTGACACTAATATCAGATCTCTTACCCTCTTCAGAATATAGTACAATAGTTCCTTCTGCAAACATATTAGGTGTCAATAATCCATTTGGGTTTATTGTGACATTAATCATGTTAGATTCTGATATAATTATCGTACTATCAACATCAGCAATACGGTCTAGAGCACCTTCAATACTTACTGAGTATATTCTTTCACCGTCACCAATCAATTCTACCGGTATCGAAAGTTGGCTAGATTCGTCGTGAGATATACTAGTTTCAAACATTGAATTTAACATCTTATGTGGCACTATTGCCCAATTAATCAATACAATTCTAAAAATTTCTTCGCCACAACCAATAGATCCGCTCAATGTGCCAGATGAGCCTATAATTGAAGGTTGAATCCAATCCAAAGATACTGAAACATTTTGACCTGAGGTTGTCGAAGTGATATTAATTCGTGGATTTCTATCGTCTGTTGAAATCAATGATATCCATGGAATACAAGGTGTGTCAATATCAAATAATAATTCGATTGAATCTTCCGGTAATAATTCAATAGTTGATCTTTGAGGCAAAACATCATTTTGACTATCAGAAATATATTGAATGGATAGTTCAATAGAATTTGAGTTCATTTGTATAATTGTAACATTCCATTCAACTAAACGTCCATGTGCATCGTAAATTAGATATCCATCAGAACCAATAATGTCACCTTGAACAAATAGGTCAGATTGTGTACCTGAATCTGTTCCAGTTACTAAATCAGAATTGGAATCAGCTTCAAGGATACGTAGGAACGGGGAACTCGGATCAATATTAACTTCATTTCCAGTCATGTCTTTTTGGTACTCATCCTTAATTGATACAAGCAATCCATGCCCAGGTAATTCCCTATCAAATCCTATATCGCCTCTATATTCAAAATAAACAGTTTCTGATGGTGAAATTTCGAATAATAATGAATTTCCGCCAGCAGACATTGGAGTCAAATTCACGTGTGAAGAAGGGAATGATGATGCATCTACTGTTCTGTCTAGTCCAATCAATTCCATTGTAACACTCATTGGTAAACTTGGAATTCGTCCATTTGCATTCCAATTTCCACTTGACATTATATCGAAATCACCAACACCATTCCATTCATCTGAATTATAATCATCGTGAACATCATAGAGGTCAAGTCCTCCCATTTGATGTATCATCTCATGTATAATGGTCCCTAACCCACTTTGAAATGATGCCATTGTATAGTGTGAAATTGTGGTATTACCCCTTTCAATCGGATCACTAAGAAATTGAAAATGACTCCAAATATCACTCGATTTACCACTGGTTTCCTGTGGCCTACCAGTATGCAACATGAGTAATCTGTCTAGTGTACCATCATTATTTAGATCAAATTGACTTAAATCAATATCATCAGGTATTGCTCGAATAACTGATGAAGCTAGATCAGAAGGTCTTGATCCATCTGACGCAACATCACGATTTCCGTTATGATCTGTACCCCAAGCAGAAGGTGAAGAAGGAGCCGAATATATTGAATCTGATATGACTATATCTAAAACAGAATTAGATGCTGTCAACTCATCAATATAATCATCAGCACCATCGACCCCCATTAGCATATTTTGAGCATGAGTCGAATCTTTTCCAACACCTGAAGGTAGCCCTTCAAATTCAATTATGATGATTAACCAAACCTCATTATCTTGAATGCCTAATAGTTCATCTGAATCATCATGATTGTGTGTAATCTGACTATTTACCAACACATTTTCAACAATTTCAGGTTCAATGAATGTACCAATTGAAGTTAGTAGCAGCACGACTGCCACGATGACACGAAGTGACCTGATCACATACCGGAATAATATGAATTGGATATCAATCCATGTGGTAATTGATTAGTTTTGGTCATATTGAGGTAAAGAAATGTATCCGGGTGGGATATATCGTCCCCAACCTGGATCTGATATAACTATAGAATTATCATAATTAGAATCGTTGTTACATTCTTGATTTAATTGTATTACTCGTCGTTTTTCTGCAAGATTATTATCTTCAGGATGAAAACCACGTTTGTCTAACCAAGAAAGACCAACTAATTCAGTTGATGATGAATTTAGATATTCTTTGGTAATCTTTGGAATAGGAATACCATTACATCCAGTTACAATGAATTTCGTATATCTTTTAGATTTTAAAATTTGAATTACTCTTTCGTTGGATTCATCATTGAGGCATATAGATTCAGTTTTTATTACTGCTACATTAGATGGAGGATTGATTAATGAAGGACAAGAATCTTCACAATTACAATCTAACACAGCTACTCGGTTAATTGATCCATCAGAATTTAATGTAGTGAATCCCGACTGTATCAATGATGTATTCTTGGAAGGAATTAATGCATGAATGAACTCTGTAAGAATGATTATACAAACAGATAATGGGAGCCATAATGGTGATAGTGGGCCAGATAATAATAGATATAAAATGAATAATGAAATCATATGAATCCTCCATTTAACCGGTGTTGATTCAATATTATCTCTATCTACTAATATTCCTGAGATTGATTGAGATGTTAGTGAGATTATTGCAATTACGATAGACCAAGTTATACCTAGAACTATGGTATATATCATACTAATATCATAACTAGATGATATTTGTTCAATAGCAGTGATTTCGGTGAATTCTTTCATTATAGTCGGAGAAATAACAAACCAACAGTATGGGACAATTGTACATATTACTAGTGTTGAAAAACCAATTAAGTATAGTATGAATTTGCGTTCAAACGGATACAAACCAGGATTAACAAATTTACTTATCAAAAATGATCCATATGGAATTGAGATAATTAGACCTGCTAACATAACAGTACCCCACCTCATTCTTAACCATCTTTCTGGAGAATACACTGTCAATTCAGAAATTTCGAATTCGAAAGAAGAAATCCATGTTGAAATAATTTCATCAATAAAAAATGAAATAAATATTGAAGCAAACAGAAATGAAATTAGCCAATTTTTGACAAATGTAAATGCCTCATTAAAATGTGTTGAAATATCGTCCAACGTGTCAGAAGGGGCGACATCCATGGTCATTCCAGATATTTCAAGTAGATGGCTATGACGATTACATCAGATCATCAGGTGTAGGTTCTGAGTTCATTGCGAGCCATGTACGATATACTGCATATGTAGCCCACAGAGCACAGAAGAATGAAGTAGCCCACAAGAATACAGCAGAATCATCTGCCTTCATAATGACTCCGAAATAAAACAATATAACTGCAACAACAGAATATCTTAACATCTGTGGATATGCTAACTCTGATGCTAAATATGCTGGTCTCTCACCACGATTACGTTCCATTATTTCACGTTGAACTACAGCACCTAGTATTAGCATTACCAAACTTGCCCAATAGTAGATATTTCCTTTGAGGAATATATCTGTTGACAATGCGACCTGTCGCTCATATTCAATTTGATCATCTGTTATTTCTGCAACAAACAAATTTTGGTATGTTCCAACACTAACTGTTCTTGTAATCAATGAATCCATATCTTCAGCATTAGTAACTGTACCAGGAGCATTAATTGAGAAACTCAAAACATTCCAGTAATCACCTTCGTCAGCTTGACCATTATCGTTAATCGAGTTACCTGCAACAAGGAACACCACAGGTCCAACATCAGAGGATGGAGCAGTCCATTGAATATTCCATTTGCCATCATCATCTACATCTGATTGAGAAATATTGTATATTGTAGATCTTTCACTTGATTCTTCATCGGGTGTACCAACAGCTGCACGAATATCTTCATTTTCATCCCATGTAAAAATACCCATATTTCCTGAAGTCATGAGGAATCCGCCAGCAACATTTCCTGATTCTCCAGCTAAGGTATTCGCATCCTGCACTAATATAGTAAAATTATAGGTTACATCGACATCATACTGAATGGGAACTCCAGATACGCTAACGATAGCACGATCTGAAGGTTGACCGTTCAATGGCCCACCTAATCCATGACAAGTACAGCCGTAAGCAGCAACAGGATTCCCATTATTATCTTCTAATGGAGGACCTAAATGATATGCAACGGAAGGTGTAGCTAGAATAGAAAATAGAAAAATAAGTACGGATAATCGTACAAATGTTC
>CEQX01148888.1_pt1 | contig 13701 bp, 12 predicted proteins | sample 356261 | NCBI WGS metagenome assembly CEQX01 (sample SAMEA2621076, study PRJEB7988) | marine metagenome | isolation source: saline water (ENVO:00002010), including | reverse complement strand
ACAACTACAGTCAGGTGCTCTACCAACTGAGCTAAGCGAGGTATTCCAACGCACCAACCACCAGTACTTAATCCTCATCAATCGAAAGCGAGATGGTTCATTCGCATTTATGCGAAAAAAGCAAGAAAATCAATGAATCAACCCTTACCTTATCATAGGTCGGAGTAAATGTTGCTATACGAGGACTTTGGAATGAACAATTCACTGCGAAAATCGGCCTCTCGATTGACTCGGGAATGTGCGCGCTTAAGTATGGAAAGAGTAGGCTCTCGGAATCAGGATGTGTAGGGATGGGACCCAGTACTTCAGGAACTGAGAATAACGCTCTTGCCGATATGGTGAATGAGATGGCCAAAGAGGCCAAGCGCGGAGCGACTGCCCTCATGGACGAAGAAGTTGGAACCTTAGGTGTCCCAAATCCACGTATCCTCATTGTTGGTTGCGGCGGTTCAGGAAATAACACCCTCAACCGTATTACTCACTTAGGCGTCGAAGGCGCTGTTACCGTGGCTATCAACACCGATAAGCAACACTTAGATCATACTCGAGCTTTGCAAAAGCTCCTGGTTGGCCGTCATATTACTCGTGGACTTGGTGCTGGAGGCGACCCTTCCACCGGACGCCGATGTGCTGAGGCTGGTCGTGAAATGATTCGACGAATTGTCACCGGTGCAGACCTTGTCTTTATCGCCAGTGGACTGGGTGGAGGTTCAGGAACTGGAATCTGTCCAATTGTTGCTGAAGAAGCGAAAGCTGCTGGTGCACTCGTCGTTGGTATTGTCACAACCCCGTTCCATGTTGAACGTCGTCAAAGAATGACAAAAGCGCTTGAAGGATTGGAATCTCTACGTCGAGTTGCAGACGCAGTCTTAGTTCTTGATAACAACCGATTACTGCATTATGTGCCTCATCTCCCATTGGATGAAGCATTCTCTATCATGGACCAACTGGTCGCTGAAATCGTTAAGGGAATTGTTGAGACCATTACCTTGCCTTCACTGATCAATCTTGATTTCGCAGACGTTCGTGCCATTATGGCCAACGGTGGCGTAACCATGATGCTCTATGGTGAAAGTGACCGAGGACCAGAAGAAGTGGTTCATGAAGCACTCAATCACCCCCTACTTGATGTTGATATTTCAGGCGCAACCGGTGTTTTGATTCACGTCACTGGCGGCCGTTACATGACGCTTGATACTGCTTCTCAAGTAGTCGATTTACTGACCAGCAAAGTCAGTGAAGATGCAAACGTCATTTGGGGTGCACGACAAGATGCTGGATTTGGTGATACCATCAAAGTCATGGCCATTATTACCGGTGTAGGTGGAACTGATTTGCGCACGGCTCGAATGCAACCAAACTTGCTTGGTGATGCGCTTCGACTCACCCAAGACCAAGGCGGTGCTCAGCGAAATGATGGCCTTGGATTCCAGCGCTTCGACTGAAACCGAATCTTCGTCAAACCGTTTTGGTATAGTACGACGACTCGCAACCGTCAAATGTAGGAAGCATAACATCTCAACCATGCGAGCCAAGACTCTTGTAGCCCTCATCATCACTGCTTTGATGCTAACACCTGTTCAAGCAGGCGATGTTACAGCATCTCAAAGTGAACCTGCTGAAGACCCAAAGCAGCCCAGTGCGAACAACACCACGATGTATATGTGGAGCAATGGAATGGCAACAGAATGGACACATTTTAGCCTGAACGAATCCGAATCAGTAGAAGAAGGTGAACTGTTTGAAGAAAAAGAAAACGGCATTATCAACATCAAGTATCGATTCACGATGGACCCAACACTCGATAAGCGCCTCAACATGACTGAAGGTGCGGAAATGCGTGGTAACTTCAACGTCTACTGGGAAGGCGATATTGACAACGGTGGCGATGGAAGTTGCAACAACGATTGCGAGTATCTCAACATCACTGTTTTTCGTGGCCCAAATAAAGTGTTCCAACACACTGAACAGCCTTGGCCTGCTGGTAACTGGAAGAATGTCGTATTCTCCTACCCGATGACTGAAGAAGATGGCCACCTTGTGTGGGATTCAACCAATGACAACCCGGTTGTTGAAGTCACCATGAAGGTAAAAGGCAACCAACAGAATGGAGGTCCTGGTGGTCTATTCATCGAAGGAGATAAAGCTGCATTTGGATTCAAACTCGGAGAAGATGCGCGACTTGAACTTCCAATAGATGAATCAACATGGGATGAGAACTTCCAAGCAGGTATTGAATTCATGCCTGAGGAAGATACACCTGGATTCACATTGGTTGTTGCATCCGCTGCTATTGCAATGGCAGTCTTTGTCAACGTTGGCAAAGAAGAAGAAAACGAAGCGTAATTTTAGCGCATTGCTTGAATCGCTGCTGCGATCGCATCTGCTGTCAATGCGACCGCTTGCTGTTCACCCGAGTCTAAACTCTTGACCATTGCTTGGCCACTGTCAAGATCTCTTGGTCCTATCACGACCGTGAATTGGCAACCAATCGAATTTGCCCACTTCATAGCTTTGGCAATCTTTCGGCCACGTAATTCAAGTTCAATACGCTCGCCAGCATTACGCAGACTTGCTACAAGGGGCAAAACCCGAGTCACATCAATATCGAATGGAATGAATGCAACCAGACCTTTCGGATCAGTCTCTCCAGGGACAACTTCACTTCGACCACTGGCTTTTGCTTGAGCTTCAAGGGCAAGTAAGACTCGATCAAATCCAAGACCAAAACCACAACATGGGTCAAGGTCAGGTAGTCCAAAGAGATGAAGCAGTTTGTATGAACCGCCACCAAGCACTTGTCCCTCTCCTCGCAACTCAGGAACTTTGACTTCAAACACCATGCCGGTGTAATAATCAAGACCGCGAGCAACAGTGAGGTCAACGCTTAACGAAGGCGGAGCAGGTGCTAATGCAGCAACTGCCTCAAGAGTGGTTTGCAAATCATCGAGTGCTTCAAGAGATACGCCTTCCAGTGAAGAGAGAATGTCCCGAGCAGGGCCAAGCGTTTCAACACCACCTTCCAAATCAGCAAGGGCTCGCAAAGGTGCTGCATTCTCTGGGTTGATTCCATTCTCGGTGAACAGTTTGGCTAATCCAGCATCGTCGCCTTTGTCAAGTAAACGCATGGCACTGGCAACGGGTGGTTCATTGCCACCTTCAGGTGTCTCCGGCGAAAGTCCAAGTCCAGTCAAAGCGCCTTTGAGAATACCAACATGCCCAATACGAACTTCCCAGTTTTCAAGGCCAGACGCATCAAGCATATCAATCGCTAAAGCGATGACCTCTGCTTCTGCAAGTGGCCCTGATTCACCAATCAGTTCAACTCCGTATTGGAAAAATTCTCGATAGCGACCTTTCTTCGATTCTTCATAACGATAGCATTGTCCATAATACGACAAGCGAAGCGGTCGCGGTAGCATCTGCATACCTTCCTCTGCAATCATCCGCATGACTGGAGCGGTTAATTCTGGTCGAAGCGTGAGTTGACGTTCGCTCTTATCCTCAAAGGCATAAAGTTGAGAGACAATACCTGGTCCAGACTTTGCTGTGAACAAATCAAGTGATTCAAATATTGGCGTTTGAATACGTGAAAAACCATGACGTCGAGCACGCTCTTCCAAGAGTTGCTCAAAAGCCAAGCGACGCGCCATGACCTCGGGCGTGAAGTCGCGAGTCCCTCGTGGACGTTGCACCATGGGTGTTCCACAAGCCGACTGTTCATCACCTCTTCGCATAGAAAGGCGACAAGAACCGTGTTTCTTTCATTCATTCCTCTTCGAGGCTGGTGAACCAGTTATCGCTCCAATCACGGTCGCTCGGTTCTTCTTCCTCAAGAGACCATCCCAGTACTGTAGGTTGTGAGGATTGAACAAGTGCGTCAAGGTCAGGAGCGCTGGGGACGTTTACAGTTTGTTCAAAATGAACTCCCGTGTCCTGACGAACCTCAACCGCATCCTCGACCAGAAGAACATCATCATCACTGATTTCATCTTCAAGTTCATCCACAGTTACAACCTCATACCCTTGAGAAACTACTGACTCCTCTGAGGTAAATGTTCGAGTTGATTGTTGTTGAAAATCAAAAGCCGCGAAAGCGTTTGAGACCTCACTGACGGGAGGCGGTAGAGCACGAGCGCGCTCTTCTGCTTTTTGACGCTCATAGAGTGCCTGCTGTTCTGCTGCAGCTTTTTCTTCAGCCATTTGTGCTTCAACTGCTCGCCACATCTTTGTTTCTTCTTTTTTCTTCGCAATCGATTCTTCGCGCTCAATTTGTGCCTCACTTGGCTCATCATAACGTTTCCAGAACCACCATGAAATGAAGATCAGAATCAGTGATACGAACAGACCTATCGCCAACGTCTCGACGAGGTCGTCCATCGACTCACCCCATCATACAAGTTCCGCTTCGAGGCTTGCAGAGCCTGATTTATCTTTGGAAAGATGTTCAAATCCAGGTGCTACTTCACCCAATGCTACGACCAAACCATCATCGCCACCAGGTAGCGTTGAGATGTCGACTTCTGCACCCTTGGGAATGTTTCGATACAGAGGACGACGAATCAGGTACTTGTTGAATGAAATGAAGAGGGCAGCAACAACCCCCCAGAACATAAGAATGATACCAAGACCGCGAGGGTTTGTCGGATTCCAAACATCTTCTGTATTGGCAATCATATCGCTGAAGTAGGAAATCATCAGAACTGCAAACAAAATTGGGAACGCTAAATACATCAGCAAATCCCACCATCTTCCAACTTCCAAATCGTTGTCGCCCGTGTTAATGAAGTCATCACGGAATGCTGAAACTCCGAAGCCAAGATAGCCCTTGAGACCAGGTGGAGCAACACCAGCCTCGACTCCAGACTGCCAGCGTAAGTATCCATACTTCCAAATTGAGAAGGCAATGAACAGTCCGGAGAACATCAAGCCGTAACCCCAAATGTGATCCTGAACTTCAAGGAACTCCGGGAATGCAACACCGTTCGCATCTAACTTGACCCACATGATAGCGGAGGGAAGACCAAACATGAACAGAGCAACGCCAGTCAATGCAACGGACTTCTCTCGCTCATAGCCGTGGTCTACGAAATTACGTACACACAACTCGACGGTTGAAATCATTGAAGTCATCGCTGCAAAAGACAGCGCTAAGAAGAAACCTGCCATCATGAACAGAGGCCCAATAGGCGCAAACGGAGCTTGAGCAAAAACTTCTGGCAGTGCAAGGAACGTGATAGCAGAAGAACCACCGGTTACCGTAGCAAGCGGGTCTGGGTTGACTGCAAATATTGCAGAAAGAACTGCGAGACCAGCAATAATGGAAATGCTGTTGTTAGCCAGACCCATCGTGAAAGCATTGAGCACTGTGTCCTCATCCTTACTCATGTAGACAGCGTATGTGATACACATACCCATTCCAGCCGAACATGACCACGCCGATTGCGACAAACCGTTAATCCATACTTCAGGCTCAAATAACATATCAAAGTCAACGGTAAACATGAACAGAGCTCCATCAAGTGTTCCATCTGAAAAGTCCATCCAAAGTGAGAGGAATAATGTGAGGAAGAGTAAGCAGAAAAGCGATATCATCAGATAAAAATTAACTTTCTCAATCGCTTTTGCGCCCTTCCAAATTGCTGCCAATGTCAAGACAATCACCAAAAATTGGAAGAAAATAACCTGACCTGGGTTTTGGAGGAATGCATTCCAAACTTCCGTGGTATCAACACCCTCACCGTTGAGAGCACCGGTTACTCCAAGTTGGAAATATTTGATGGTCCAACCAGAAACAACAGCGTAATAGAAACCGATGGCTGTAGAAATCCAAGCAGTCCAAAGTCCCATCCATGCAAATTTCTTACCAGCAAAGATACGGAAAGTCCCGATTGTTCCGGTTCGGCTACGCTTACCCATTGCATATTCTGCAATAACCAGCGGGATGGACCAGATGAACAAGAAAAACAGCCAAGGAACGAGGAATGTCCCTCCACCATTCGCGCCAACCATCCGTGGGAAACGCCAAATATTTCCAGTTCCAATAGCTGCACCAATTGATGCAAAAATGAGGCCAAGTCGGCCGTTAAATTGGTCGGAGTCTCCATCGTCTGACATGTTCAATCCTCCTCAGGCACCTTCTTCGGGCGCAGTCAAATCAATGGCTTCTTCATCCGAAAGCATCATTCGTAAACAAACGGCTAATCCACCCCAAACAAAGCCTGCAGTCAATGCAAACATGAACATAGAGCCAAAGACGCTGCCATAAGCCGCTCGATATGAGAGATCAAGGACATAATAATCACCATCTGCTGGATACTGGTAAAGGTCTGAGCCTGAAAGAGTAGATACAGAGGCTTTGTAATGCAGTTTGCCGGTGGCTGTTTCAGAAACTGGAACCATTCCTCTCAAGACTGTTCCGTTGCCGTTTGAAACCGTACACCCGTCATCAACAGCCATTAAGTCGACCGATTCCCACGAAGTCGTCGCCCACTCACGAGGTCCGAAATCGCTTTGTAAACGACTCGGTTTCACCATGCGCCACTTAATCATAGAATTCGATTCGCTGTAGGGGAAATCATTGGAAACACAGATGTCAATTGGAATATCTCCTTCTGCAGGGATATCGGACTCATCTATTTCTTTCAGATAGTTCTGCTGAGATATGTTAGCGATTGCCAAGTCTGCAAGTTCTCTCGGGTTGTCGGCAATCTCAGCGATGTAAAAGCCAGTTCCAAGGTTTCGAACGGCGATATGATCAACGTCGTCTTCATGTTGATGGAATGCGGTTCCGATTTCAGAAGTGTAACAGTACGAACCGTGGACACCATAATGCCAGTCACAGAAATCTCCTGATGTTGGATAAAGAGATGATGATTGCAGGTTGGCATATTGAGTCATGTCAGCCAATTGCTGTCCGTGATATTCGAGTTGGGCATGGTCGGGACTTTCACAGTCGGTGCAGTGACCCCAGGGCCAAAGAATGAGTTCAGAGTAAGAGTGGTGTGTGATGGTTGCTTTGAATTCACTTGCGCCGTCACCAACGTCATCGTTCATTTCAGTCATGTCTTGGATGAACTTGGTTTCCGGCTCGGAGTTTCCTCCCCACCAGTCCTCATCGGTAACTCCATCTGCATCGTCATCTTTTCCGTCGACGTGGTCTTCGTTAATTTGGCCATCACCGTCGTTATCCTTATCGTCAACTGGTCCGTTGTAAACATCGTTATTTGAACCGTCAAGTTCTCCTTCAGATGGCGAACAGGTTCCCGGAATAAGAGGCCCTGTTGCGCCAAGAGGAGCGCCCCATTCAAACTGATAATTTCTATTGAGATCTACACCATCACAATCTTCATCCACTTCTTCTTGAAGGTCTGGAAGAGGAGTTACACCCGTGAACGTATTGTCTCGAAGATTCTTTCTCCATCCACCGCTCGGGCAAGTCTCCCATGCAGGTGCTGGACAGAAGACCTCACGGTCGTAGATGTTGCCATCAACGTTTAACATCGGAATAAGATAGATCTCACGTGAGTTCACCAAATCGGTAATCCATTGTTCTGAATAGTCTTCATCAACACCATGATCGCCCGGACCACAGCTTGTACCATCACCGTTGGAATCCTGATATTCGGCCGCAAGAGCAAGACAGTCGCCGTCATCATCAAGGATGCCGTCACCGTTTTCATCGCCCCAGCCATCTTCATCAACAAGACCGTCTCCATCGTTGTCGTAACCGATATTGTCGTAGGAGAAAGCGATGACTTCCATCTGCATAATTACAACCTGATACGACATCCATTCACGAGCGTGGTGGTTGCCGACAATCATGACATCATGACGGTCCTCGTAATTTCCATTATCGCCGACAAAAGGATTGTAGTCGCCGCCTTGAACATCGCCAGTGATCTTCAACCAAGGAGAAGAATGGCCGTAATACCAACCTTCGTAAGCATCTGCAGTGACTTCCTCGCCTCGAGCGTTTGTTCCACCGTTCATGCCTTCATGGTATTCGAAAATGTCGGGATTGTCTTCAGCGAGGCGCATCATTCGAGTCTTCATCGTCTCATATGTGTGGTATTGCTTGAATTGAAGAATAGGCTCATTTGCCGATGCCCAAGGGAAAATCATGTTGATGTAATCGTCGGACCAGATGTCTTCGGGAGCATCACCCATGGGTTCATCTTGAGCGACGCTTGCGTTCGCAATTGGAGCGATAAGCGACAACAAGAGTGGGAGCACAATCAAGACTCCAAAGGAAGGGCGTGTTCGGACAACTTTACCGTTCGACATCATGGTATCGTCTCACCCAATAGGCTCCACTTCTTGAAGCGTTCGTGGAGAAGGGTGTCCCCTATGGGGACAGATTTCATGCGAAAGTGACCAATATGAGTATCGCTAGCGTATACCATGCCAAGCCTTCTCCAACCCGATGCGGATTCATTTTGGTCCGAGCAAATAATAGGGCTCAATTACCTTACAGTGGCCATTTTAATCGGCCTTTTTCTGTTCGCAACTGTGGTCAGATTTACGACCATGTGGGCCGCTCCTAAACTGATGAAAAAAATAATCAGTTCGGATTCTATTCAAACAAAAACCATCAAAGATTCCGATAAAGCGCTTGGAACTGCTGCTGGTGCAGGAGTTTCACTGTATATTCTCAACGCGCTCATCGAACTTCACGCTCAGGAAGGAAACAGTTTCATTCTCCCAGGAGTCACTGAAAGTCTCTTCCCGAATATCCTCCAATTCATCTTTGCATTCGCATTGGTGATTTGGGCATTTCGACTGGTCGCCATTGTTCAAGATGTTGTCGAACTGTTTGACAAAGATGGCGAACTCGACGGCTCTGAGAAAACTTTAATTTCGGCAGTTGAAAGCATCCTTCGATTCCTTATTATCGCACTTGGTGCTGTTTTCATTGCTGATTCACTCGGATTCAATCTCACGTCACTTATTGCCGGTTTAGGAATCTCCGGATTGGCACTCGCTCTGGCAGCAAAAGATACGATTTCAAACTTGTTTGGAGCGACCACTGTCTTACTCGACCGCCCTTTCAAAGTAGGCGATTGGGTCATCATTGATTCAATAGAAGGCGAAGTGATGGAAATAAGTCTACGAACGACTCTTGTTCGAACAGCTGCGGATACGGTCGTCACCGTTCCAAATGCGAATCTTGTCAACACACCCATTGAGAACTTTGGAAAGCGCCGATGGCGACGGTGGCAATCTCTGCTTCATTTGGACCTCAACTCAAATGCAGAAGATGTTGCAGCGTTCTGTGATGGGGTTTTAGAACTCATAACATCCAGTGAGGTAACCGTCAAACATGAGAGTTCATGGTGCCAAGTTTCAACTCTTTCAGCCCAATCTCTCGACCTTTCTCTCAACCTGTATTGGGATGTCGCTGGTGGTGCACCTGAGCGAGAAGCAAAGGAGAAGTTCCTTCTTGGAGTTATGAAATTAGCACAAGACAAAAATCTGAAATTCTTCGATGCAAGAATGATGCAGAACTCTTGATCAATATGGCTTTGGGTCTTTCAAGCGATAGACGGCATTCGTTACGATTCCAGCCGCGATACTCAGGGTTGCTAAAACCAAACTCTGGCCCTCAGTAAGCGTAGCCAACTTCCACGAAAAGAAAGCAACTGCAAGGCCAGTAACTCCTACCCATTGACCCGATTTCCAAAGCCTTAGTGCCCCTAAATGTGCTTGGAGTCGAGAGACATCTCTCAACCACTGTTCACATGCTTTTACGGATTTTTCATCGTTGAAGGCCTTCGCTTGAGCAAGTTCAAGAATTGTAGCGTGGTATCTCCATACCCACGCTCCTCCTCGGACAGTTGAGAGTGCATTACGGCTCGACCAAGAAGAGGGAACTGCCTTACTCCATGTATCGAGCAACTTTTGGCGTTGTTGCTCACTTAATCCCTCTTTACGAGCCCACTGGTGCTCCAACATCATCAATGATGCAAGAGAGGGTAAGCGGTCGCTTTCGCACAAGAGATGTTCACTCAATGAACGGCTGAGTGGCAAGAACATTCGCTTACCATCGACATCGACCATTGAATCCACTGAAAGGTTGAGGCGCGGCAATCCGAATGTAGAAGATGAATGCGGAGCTCTCCACATTGTCAGGGTTTTGAGTTTGTCTTCAATATCTTTCAAACGGTCATTCCATCGTCGTTCAGTGTTTGGAGTCGCAAAAGGTTCCAGAGAAGTGTGAACCGCACCAAGCGCCTCTACAATTTCTAAGAAGGCCGATTCCGAACCGTCAAACGGCGTCGTTGAATGCATTGGGAAAAGGAGAACTCGGTCATTATCATCAACGCTCCAGCCTCCAATGGGAAGCAGAATTGGGACATTCAATAATGCGTTTTTCCACGGCTCATAACGCGAAAGACGTGATACATCATCACCAGTATGAAGGGGGTGAATGACAGCCACTGTCGTTGAATTAAGGAGTAGAATGAGCCCTTGTGGTGTGATGGAAATCGTCTCCACGGTTTTGATATCGGTTTCCCACTGACCCCAAACAAAGCCATCTTCGGGAGATGTGTGCCAGCCTTCCGGACTTTGAAGAGACTCGTAGTCCCAAATGTTCGTACGACCGAATGAGGTGTGTATTTGACCATCCGATTGAGCGTCCGCAAAAGACGAAATCGCAATGCCAATTGGCCACCATGCCGGTTCGCTCATGGCTGTGGGAGGGGGCCGAGGTTCTCAAGTCTCGCCCTCAAAGTCAAGTCGAAGCAGGGGATGACATCATACCTCATGGGAGTCTCGCCAGCATAGAGGCGGAACCAATGGGTATCTCGGAAAGGATGGGAGACGTACTCGGTCAAGCGGTCGAGTCGAAACTCCTCCGAGAAATCGAAGAACATTCCGTTAAGGTCCAACACCTCGCTATTATCATGGACGGCAACCGTCGTTTTGCTTGGAGGAGTAACATTGCGACCGGTATCGGTCACCGCATTGGAAAGGAGAAATTGGAACGGGTTCTGGACTGGACGCTTGAGATTGGAATACCGTGGTTAACGGTCTATGCTCTGTCAACTGAAAATTTGAATCGCCCCAAAAAAGAACTTGAAACTCTTTTCAAACTCTACGATGAAGGACTACGCGAAATCGCAGACGACCAAAGAATTCATGAAAATAAAGTCAAAGTACAAATTATTGGTCGAAGAGAATTGTTACCCAAACTGGTCAATGATGCCATCGATTATGCTGAACAAAGAACCGCAGAATACGACCAATTTGTGTTCACAGTCTGCCTTGCTTACGGCAGTCGAGAGGAAATGATTGATGCCATTCGTTCAATCGCAGAAGAACACGCTTCTGGAGATTTAAATCTTGAACAAATCGATGAAAAAGCCGTTTCTGACCGCTTGTATACTGGTGATATGCCAGACCCAGACTTGGTTATTCGAACCAGTGGTGAAGAGCGAATTTCCAACTTTTTGTTATGGCAAATGGCATACTCTGAACTCTACTTTTCTGATGTTTTTTGGCCTTCTTTCCAAAAGAAGGATTTACTCAAGGCAATTCGAACATTCCAAAACCGACGTCGCCGATATGGAGAGTGAACAAATGGCTGTTTGCGATGAGTGCAAAGGATGGCTCAATCCGGCTTTGGCTGCTGACTCTGCTGTTCGACGCGGTGATGAAATCTTGCTTATTCAGCGCAAATACCCTCCAATGGAAGGTGCATGGGCATTTCCCGGAGGTTTTGTAGACCAAGGTGAAAACCCTATTGATGCGGCTGTTCGTGAACTCAAAGAAGAAACTGGACTGGATGGAACAGATCCGAAATTACTGATGGTCATGGGTGATGCTGACCGTGACCCCCGCAAGCATATTGTCAGTATTGTCTATGAAATTCAAGTCAGTGAAGACCAACAACCGATTGCTGGAGATGATGCTGCTGATGCGCGTTTCTGGCCCATAAGCACGCTGCTTTCCGGAGAAATAGAATTCGCAGGAGACCACTTGACTATTCTGAAAAACTGGCTTAGTCAATGAGTTCAACACCCAACTTCTTTGCAAGGTCGTGACGAATATTCGGCCATGCTTCGGGTTCGAGTGCTTCAGTCAAATGGATACCAGTTAGGAATTGTGCTTGGAGATTTTTCCATTCATCTCCTTCACAAATTTTCTTCCAGCGAAACAGGGGATAACCTTCTGATTCTAAACGGTCAAGAAACCCCCGTTCAGCCTTACTGATGAGTAAGGTTGGCGTGCCAAGTAAAGCCGCTTCACTGGCAAGCGTAACAGACTGAGTGATGACGCAATCGTGTGCTGCCAATTCTTGGTCAAGTGCCCATGAATCGCCTGAATATTCATTTTCATCCGCTCGAGTGAGCGATAAACCATCAAACACTTCTTCAGGAATCTCGAGTAATTCATCTTCATCATGAATGCCTCCACCTTGTAATCGACGTATGAGAGCTCTTGGAGGGTTACTGACGCCAGATGGACGAAGACTTGGTCGGAGGTGTACATGGCCATGTAGACCATCAAGGCGGTGAAGTCGGAGGTGTCCGAGTTGAGATGAAAAACCGTCATCAAGGTCATCGCGCCAATGCGTTGGAAGTGCGACATCTGTTGCAACCTTTCGAGCGAGACGATGAGCGATATGGTTCACTTCTGTATCGGTAATGTACCAGCGCTCGATAATCGAATGCAATCGGCGTCGAAGAAAAGGAGAGCGCCATGCCATCAGTTCCAACGGTGCCCCAATTGAAACGATTCTCTGTATTGGATTGCTATCATCGCAGCATTGTCGCAAGAACCGGTGACTGGAACGCCAACGCATCAGAGCTTTCTGACGACGCTTGTCTCCGACTGGACGCTCAACCCAATGCGTTTGTCTGCGAGGAAAATGTCCATCACCGGAGTTCAGAAGATTCTCGACCTCTGTACGCCGAGTTGCAATGATGACATCGTTACTCTGCCCTGCACGAAGAAACGGAGCAAGTAGTCGGACATGCGCCGGATGATCCAATACCCAGCACGTGCGCATGGGCTTGCCTGTAGCCAACTCACCCTCAATGCATCGCTTTGTTGCGAGGAATTAAGATGGCAACCCCCAAGGCGCACTCATGGACAAAGAAAGCATCGAACTCTCTGGAGCCCCGAAGTATGGACCCTATACGCCTGGCGTGAAATCAAATGGCACCGTGTGGCTCTCTGGTCAAATTGATGTCCAAGCAGGAGACGACATACTCTCGCAAACCCAAGGTGCTTTGAACAAAATCGATTCCTTGCTGGCAAATGCCGGACTCACGAAACACAACCTTTGCTTCGTTCAAGTTTTGCTTGCTGACATGGAGTTCTATGCTCCAATGAATGATGTGTATGGTAAGTGGGTTGCAGATATGGAGATCAAGCCTGCTCGTGCTGCCTTTGCTGTTGCCGGTTTACCTGCAGATGCGCTGGTTGAAATTGTCGTTCAAGGAACCTATTGATTCCTCGAAGGTGATGGAATGCCCGGCTCACCATACCTCGAAGAGCCTCCCAAAAAACTGACCACGTGGAAAAGAGTTCTTTCCTTCTCCATACCGATTCTTCTGGTATCGATTTTTCTTGCCGTCACATATGACCTCGTAATCGAGGTGATGATTGCCTATACCCTCTTTTTTGCTCTCACCGCGATTTTAAGAAAATAGGAACACAAAATCGTAAACGAAGATTTCGCTCGCATGGGTA
>CEQX01148687.1_pt1 | contig 13753 bp, 4 predicted proteins | sample 356261 | NCBI WGS metagenome assembly CEQX01 (sample SAMEA2621076, study PRJEB7988) | marine metagenome | isolation source: saline water (ENVO:00002010), including | reverse complement strand
GCAAGCAGTCCGCCCACCGTACACCCCTCTTTGAATAATGCGGCCTATTCACAAATTTTTGAATCAATATAACCGAATTTTAGACCACAGGATTCATTCACTGGCAACCATCCGCACATCTGATGGTCGACATCAATACTGCTATGGCAGCGGCAGCCGCAGAAAGGCGAAATCGTGGCACTGGTGACAAGGAGAGAAAGAAAAATCGCTCCGGTGCAGACATGGGAATCGAGTCATTCGACCCAGTCAAGCATGTTTCTAAGGAAAAGGCAGATACAATTTCAATGTGGCTAGTAATTTCTTTTGCTGCAACAATGTCACTGATTATGCGCTATGTCGCTATGCCTAATTCGAAGGATAATGCCGACTTACTTTGGTTCGTACCAATGATGTCTATTTTCCTATTACCGTCAATTCATAGGGCAATTCTTCCTGAAAAATTCGTAGAACATTACACCAAAGGAACTTGGTTCAAAGCATCATTTCTGCATATATTTACCTGGTTAGCGTTGACATTCCTTCTGTCAAACGCTCCATTCGCAGACATTGTCGCTCCAGAGGTAGATGATGGCTGGGGCATGATTTCTTCGGGTGAAGAAGGATTTGATTTCGCAAAATCATCGGATGGTGAAGTAACTTTGACCGAGGGCTATACTGGAACACATTTCATCGTTCTAGCTTTCAGTGACAATTTCGATGCTGCTGATGCTGAATATTCAATTACGTACTCATGGCTTCCTGACAATGAAAGTTCAGCAACTAATTCATGGTCAGAAATCGAAAGCCTTGATGCTACTGCTTTGGATTCGGTTCGCTCTCACAGAGATATCGACTATCCGGTAGCAATTGCTGTCCCTGAAGGTTTGAGTGAAGGGAGTTATGACTTCGTGGTCAAGGTTACTGAAGACGGTGACCCTTGGGAAAACACAAGGACTGTTACAATGACGCTGGTTGTAGAAGAATTAGTTGTAGAAGATTCAACTGAGTAATTTTGACAATCTCGCAGTTAAGGCATCTAGTTGTATTGCCTCTCCTCCACCTTCAACCAATCTGAAATCGATTTCAGCCATCAGTTCTGTAAGCTCTAGTTTCTGAATCTCGGATAAGAAATCTGCACCATACAATTCACGATGTAATTGATTGACAAAATCCGTTCCTGCTAAACCATACTTGTCTAGAAGTTCTCGTAATCTTCTGCGTGCTGCATGGAATCCATCTTGTCTGCAAGCCATAAGATACTGATGAAGCGACTCAGGTGGTGCGGTCGCACTTGTCTCGTAAATTAATGACCTTGAAACATTCTTTTCCAAAGCCGCAGCGACTTGAAGTGCCGTAATTGCCTTTCTCAAATCACCTTGAGAAATCCTAACCAATGCTTCTGCAGCATCATCATCGAGTCCAACTTTTTCTGAATCTGCGACGGATTTTACTTGATCCAAAACATCAGCATCTGCAAGAGGCCTAAACCTGAAAACAGCACATCGGCTCTGGATTGGTTCAATGATTTTGCTTGAATAATTACATGACAAAATAAACCTACAGGTTTGAGCATATTGTTCCATTATTCTTCTCAATGCACCTTGAGCATCATGGGTCAAAGCATCGGCTTCATCGAGGAAAATAATCTTGAATTTCGCGTCCCCATAAGGAGAGGTTCTAGCGAACTGCTTCACTTTGGTACGAATGCTTTCCAACTTTCTTTCGTCGCTTGCATTCATCTCCAAGAGATTGTTCCTAAATTCAGGTCCGAAAACATCTCTGGTCAAAGCCATCGCAGCAGTGGTTTTGCCGGTACCAGGCGGGCCTGCAAAAAGCAGGTGAGGGAAGTCTGCCAAATTGGCATAGGAAGCCAGTCGTTGAACTACCGATGATTGTCCACGGATGTCACCGACGGTCCGAGGGCGATGGCGTTCAACCCAGAGTTCGCTCATAATTCGCCAGTCGTAACAGGACGAACTTGAACCTTCGCTTTAGGAAAAAATACCCCGTTTCTAACCGGCCACCCTACGGGTGGCCAGCCGAAAGGAAACTATACCCCCTCCCCCAGAGGCAGTGTGAGCCCCATGTCGACGAACAACCCTGACCGCCGTAAAATTACGACTTCTTTGCTACTGGTTTTGATGTTTTTATTCGCAGATTTAGCACTGCCGCAAGCAGTTCCTAACTGGACAAACGACGAACTGGATGACACAGTAACTGTCATGCAGACAACATCTTCATTCAATGTTAGCAAGGATGCTGGAATAGAATCTGCTAACCCGGATTCGAATTATGGAAGTGATGAAACCGCTGCCTTGGGCTTGGGCATCTCAGGTGAATCACGCATTTTGATTTCATTCAACAATTCGGTTCCAAGTGGGGACATGGTTACCGATTCAACTCTTGAACTAACTTGCGGCATCGATCCTCTAACGATCGGAACTATCGATATTTTTTCATCGAGGTTGAAAACTTCCTGGGATGAAGCAAATGTAACTTGGAACAGCCCTGATGATGGAGAAAACTGGGGATTGTCTGGCGCCGATGGTGATTCTGACCACAGTGCATGGGAGCCTCCATTTTACGGATATGCTAACAACACATTCACAATCAATGTAACTGCTATTGTTCAAGACGCAGTGATTAATTCCCGTGGCTCTATTGACATACTTTTGGCAGCCACTGGTAGTGAGTATACTTGCCATATGTCAGAATCCACAGATACTAACAGCAGACCTTCTCTCTCAATTACCCATCAAAATGGAACGCACTCCAATGGAGGAATTCTAACACCTAACTTCGTTGATGATGGTGCTGCATTGATGGATGATGATGAATTCTTTTTGAAAGCGGCAACGAATCCTGAACTCTCATGGGAAAGCATGTCAGGAAGTAATGCGCAGGTGCAATTGTCGAATAACATCGATTTCAAATCCGACTCGGATAGCTCATGGTACTACAATACAGTTGACAACTCCTCTTTGTTCACGATCAATGCTGCAGCAGGAGAAGGCTCAATGGTAGTCCCTAGCGGGCACGAATTATCAAATTCCACTACAATGTTCTACAGAATGAGAGCAATCGATTCTGCAGGCACTGTCGGAACATGGAATACAGGCTATTTCCACCTGCCTGGACATTCTGTATCAGAAGTTGATGGATATGGGAAGTTCTCATTTGGTTTCGATGATTTAGGATTGATTGACAAAACAATTGAAGATTCGTATATCGATTCCAGCGGCGCTGCTAAGAACACAAACATGGGTAGCGAAGCAAATATCACAGTCGGTTCATCGTCTTCAACTGACCAATATGGATTAATCAGATTGAATCTTGATGACATCGGTATGCACCACAACTCGTCAATAGTTTCTGCAATCTTATCATTGGATAGAGTTGGATTCAGTGGCACTGCAGCTGTCAGTTTCCACATCATGGATGGAGAGGACTGGACCGAAACCGGAGTCACATGGAGAAAGTATGATGGGACATACTACTGGGATGATGGTGGAAGAGTTCCATCAATGTCTGTTGGTCAATTCGAAGGCGACCAATCTTCATCCATTATCGAAGTGAATCTAACTGCTGCAATTCAAAAATGGATTGATGACAACAATGTGGCATCTACAAAATCAAATTCTCTTGAATTGATGATGGTTGCATCAACTTGGGGAATTGAAGAATCATCCTCTAAGTTCGTTAATCTGTGCAGTACAGAAGCATCTGGATGTGACCAACCAACCTTGGAAATAACTTACGATTGGGGAAGCAATGGGCCACCTGCAAGCCCTACTCATCTATCTCCATCGGACGGCCATGCAGTGTGGAACTTAACCGGAGACAACCTCTCAGGAAACACAACTCCTACATTATTTTGGGATGCAAGTATATCTTGGACTGGCGACATGTTGATGGAAGTTGCAACAGATTCAGAATACAGAAATGTCGTTCGCTCATTCAACACTGCTACAACTTCAGAATTTAGTGAAACAGATGGAAACTGGTCTGTGCCCGGTAACGATTCCTTGCTAGACGGCGTAATGTATCATTGGAGAATGGCACAAGTCGACTCTAACTCTCACCACCATTCTTGGTGGTCAACTTCGTCATTCTTGGTTTCGGGCTTAGAGTCAGAATACATACAAGATGATGAACACCGCTTGAGGCTATCACATGGAAATGCAACCACTGCTGGAGATGCTCCGAGTTGCGAGGATACTTACATCGACAGCGGAACTCCAAGTAACAACTACAATGGCGAAGATGAAATGCAAGTCTCATACAACACATTCCCTTCAGAAACCTCTATTCTTCTAGGATGTGACCTGACTAGCCATCTTCTACCTGATGGATATGCTGTGAAAACTGCAAAACTCAAGATGAGATTAGCAGACTATCCATCTGGGACGCCAACTATTGGAGCTTGGGAAAGCAGACAACACAACTGGTCTGAAGCAACTGCCACATGGTCTACATTTGACGGTACAAACAGTTGGGGGACTAGCGGAGCAAAAGGTTGGGAAAGAGCAGGACTCTTGGATACTGAATCACTTGGAAACTCATACTCCGCAGGAGATTGGGTTGAATTGGACATCACCCTAGCAGTGCAAAATGCAATGCGAGAAAATCGCTCAGTAGATTTGATTCTAGGAATCGTAGGAGTGGGCTCAGGCAGTGACAGAGACGCACTATTCTATCCAAACAGTGCTAATGATGCAAACAGGCCTGAGATCTCATTTGTTTACGTACCTGGTTCTGACGCACTACCTTCCGAACCTGTGCCTCAATCTCCTTTGAATGGTACATGGTCAGTTGAAAATGGAATTAATCCTGCACCTGACGCCTCACCTCAGTTGTCTTGGAACCTATCCTCAACTGGAGCAAGTATTGGAGGATGGTCAATCGAGTTGGATACCTCTTCAACTTTCAATTCACCAAACTTGGTTATGGCTACAAGCTGGACCGATTCAGGTTTCGATATTACTAACCAGACATATGATATGACTTCAGACCTACAAACAGGGAACACCTGGCATTGGAGAGTTAGAGCAACCAGTGCTACAAACCAGATTGGAAATTGGTCTGAATCATTCCACTTCTTGCTACCGGACATAACAACATGGAGTATTGATTCGAACACTGCTGCTGTTGAATTACATCACCGACAAGCAATGCCTGCACTGAATCTACCTAACTTCATTGACACTTGGGTAGCCGATTCAGGAGTAGGTGCGACCGCAGATCAATCTTCATCATCTACATTCAAAGTGGGAACAAGTTCTACAGGTGAAAACGCTACATCGCTACTTAAAATACCATTAACTGAACTACCAAACCCGCAAAATGCTCACATTTCAGATGCTGTGTTGAATATGTATGCACAATTCGGTTCTGACACAGGAAATGCAGTATCCATACACCCTGCCCTAGTAGCATGGAATACAAGTGCTAATGGAACAACCTACAATGGGATTAACAACTGGTCTAGCCCTGGTGCTATGGGAACAATTGACCGCGGTGGAATGTCAGATGTTCAACAAGGTGCTTCCGCAGATTGGATGGAATTTGATGTAACTGAGTTGGTACAAGATGCGTTTGCAAATGGTGAAACTCACATTTCTCTGATGATTGTAGGTTCAATTGGAGAGGGGCAAACCATCTTCTCGTCTACAGACGGTTCTGCTAGTGAAAGGCCATGGCTAAATCTAACATGGTCAAGCGGAAATGCATCATCTCCTGAAGTAGCAGGAACTAACACGAACCCAACAATTGATGAAATCATTTGGGATACTTCCACACATGCTTTACTTCCTGGGACAACACCAAGCTTCACTTGGAGTCACCCTAATTCGTCAAATGTTGATGATTGGAGAATTTTCATCTGGGAAGATTATGATGATGAAAGAGCAGGTTGGACAATGTATGACAGTCGAGATTCTTCTGAAGGATGGGACATTACTAACTTGACCTGGACCTCTCCTGACGACCTATCGACTGGAGAATCGTACGAATGGTTCATTCAGCCAATAACTGACGATATTCTAGGAGCGCGAGGACAGGACACGATTTTCCACATACCTGCAGAAACAGGAAACAGTATCAACTCAACAGATGCTGAAATTACTCTGCAAGAAGGACAAATTGTGGAAGCACTAGATTATCCAGCCATTTTCATGGACACATACATTGACCAAGGTTCAACAAACCAAGCATTTGAATCGTCGCAGCGCCTAATCATGGGTAGGTCTAATTTTACATCGTCATCGAATTACATGTCGGCTTCCTTCCTGATGATTAATTGGTCAAGTATGCCTATTCCAGCATCACATGAATTCATCTCTGCCACACTGACGTTACACAAACTGAGCGGTGGAGAGAATGGACAGGAGACCGTAAGAATAGCAGTATGCGAAATGTTCGATGAATGGAATCAAAGTGCAACATGGAATGCCCCTACAGGTGGCAACTCTAGTTACACAGAACAGGGGTATAGTGAGGGTTGCGATACTCAATTCGAAATTACAAGCATAGCACATGATGATTACACTGTTGATTTCGACATTACATACGCTGTTCAACATGCCCATGCAAATGGAAGTGACAAAGTAAACCTAGGATTCTATCTTGTGTCCGACACAACTGACGAATGGCATTTCGCAAGTAGCGACTACACATCCGATGAATCTAAGAGACCTGAATTAAGCCTAGAGTGGAGAACTGGCACACAGTGGCTTCCGGCTAAGCCAACAAACCTCCATCCTCTTGATGGTGAGACTATTTGGGATGAGAGTGCTTCAAGACCACGTGGTGCAGATAATACTACAATGAATTGGTCTTCATCTGTAAACAATGAAACTCGTTGGATTATGGAATACTCTACAGTGCCAAATTTCTCAAACGAAACCTGGACTCTCAACCATGATTTCACCGATAACAGTTCATTCAATGGAACATGGGATCTTTCCAACTTGTCCTTCACAATTGAAAATAACATTACTGGAGATTACTGGCTTTACTGGAGAGTAAGGGCTGACCAAGATCATCGACTCGGAAGATGGTCGTCTGTCCATGCATTCAGAGTTCCAAACGCAATCGGTAGTGACGATGGTGCTGGCAACAACACGGTTACTTTGTACCAAGGTTCAGTGTTTGAGGACACCGGTGATTTACCTGGCGTACCTGATGCTACAATTGATTCCAATAGGCCTAATTCTGCACTTGGCGATAATGGCCAGTTAGATTTGGGAATATCGGCAGCAGGTTCTGGAGAATCAAAGATCATCCTAACTTTCGACCTGTCAGAATTACCGTTCCCTGCAGCAATGACACCTACCAATGCATTGCTATCATTATACAGGCACAATGTAACTGGAACCTCATCTCTAACTGTGAGTGCGCACGCATGTGACACCTTTGTTGAAGATAGTGTAACTTGGAATACTGCTCCAAGCTGTTCCTCGAGTGAAGTTACTCGCTCAACAATGCTAGTTACACCGACAAATGGCTGGCAAGTTTGGGATATCACATCACTTGCACAATCCAACGTAGCTAATGGTAACGATACTCTAACCATAATGTTACAATCAGTTGGAACACCTACCTCTGGACATTCGTTCCACGACAACTTCCACAGCCAATACAAACCGAAACTTGTCTTGGACTATGTTGACAACGTAGACGGAGTTATTCCTCCGGGTCAGCCAACTCTAACCTATCCAGGAGATGGAGATATTCTCTACAACACAAGCACATGGGAATTAGAATCCCTAGACAAGCCACAACTGAGTTGGAATACTGTCACTGATGCAACAGGTTACATTGTAACAATTGCTGACACAGATGGAGAAAGAAAATACAAATCATGGGAAGATAATGAGATCAACGGAACTACATTCACATTCAGTCAAAACCTGACTGCTGGTGAAGTTTACACTTGGTGGGTCCAAGCGATAAACGGTTCAATTCCTGGCCCTTCGTCAAGCCGCAGAGCATTTGCAATTGGCAACCCAGTAGACCACTCATACAGCGGCAATCACACATGGACATACACATTCCAAACAGGAAATGAAGTAGCTGATTTGGGCCATACCAACATTAGAGATTCCTACATTGGTAGCGGATTTGCTAACGTGAATCATGGTTCTGAATCTATGTTGGTCGGTACAAATTGTGAGGGAGCAAATACTGAATGTAGGATGATTTTCGCTCTAGACAATAGCCAAATTCCACTACCTATGGCTGCTATGATTCATTCTGCTTCAATCCACTTGCAAGTAGAAGCACCTGCATCAGGCCCTATGACACTTAGTGTCCACAGGTTGTTGACAAACGCTTGGTCACAAGCAGGTTCAACTTGGAACAACTCTGAAGCGGGCGTACCATGGAGCACAGGCGGTATGGCAGCAGGTGTTGAATATGATTCGACACCAATCTCAAGTGTCACAATTGATTCTGCTACAACTGAAGTTTGGATGGATATCGGCCATGCTAGTATGTTGATGGATGGAGACCATGGTTGGATTGTAATCGCAAGTACCCCTGCAGGTTCTCCTTCATGGGTTGAGTTCTACTCTAGTGAAAACTCATTGGATGAGAGACCAAAGATTCTGATCAATTATACTGACGTACATTCAGTATCCATCTCACCTTCAGGTTCAACAACAGATGCGGACACACCAGTACAGTTCTCACACATTCTAAACGACGCCCTAGGTGGTATGGTTTCCGAGGATGTTGTTTGGGATTCAAGTGACGGTACCATCAGCTCAACAGGAGTATACACACCTTGGGCAGTTGGAGTGCACAATATTACTGCATGTTTCGGTGTAATCTGTACTACAGAGAGTATTACTGTAACACCTGGAGCACCTGTAACCCTAGTAGTCGACCAAACTTCTGCTACAATAACAGCAGATGAATCGTTCACAATTATGGCACATATTGAGGACACAAATGGTAACACAGTCCCTGGAATGACAATTGCTTACACTCCGACAAATGGAACAATGAGTGGAACTACATTCTATCCATACACAGCTGGTTCTCAAACCGTTACAGTTGGATGGAACTCGCAAACAATTGATGTTACAATCGATGTTGTTGGCGGTGCTCCAGTATACTACGAGACTTCAGGATGCGAGGAAGTAATCCACGCTGGAGAAACCTGTCAACTCAATTGGACACTACACGATCAGTATGGAAATATGCTCAACCTCGAAGTGGGTGGAGGAATTACTTGGACTGTTGGTGGAGGGGTTTTCACTGAAGCCAATGGAACATTCTTCGCTATGACTGTTGGAAATTATGTCATTAACATGTCTTCAACAGGAGGAATATTCCACGAGATTCCAATTCAGATTACACACGGTGAAATGGCAAGCTTAGAGATAAACGCGTCATCTACCTTTGTTACTGCTGACGATATAGTATGGCTCAACACAACCAGAATCGACATCATGGGCAACCGCCTTTCAGTGGTCATACCTCACGAGAATTGGACTATTAGTGACGGAATGATTACGGCAGGACAACCTGCAGAATGGCATGCTCAAAGGCGTGGTTCCAAGACTCTAACTGCAAGTTATGCTGGAATGGATAGCAGTGTAACCGTACAAGTTAGTGAAGGAGCTATTACAGGGCTGGTTCTGGTAATTGATTCGGTTGATTCGACTGGTTCGCTACAGGAGATAACCGCTGATGATGAAATCACAATCAAGGTAAAGGCTGTTGATTCAGATGGAAACAGATGGACTGAGAATGTTGCATGGACTATTGAACACGTTCAGTTTACCGATCAAAGTGTGTTACAAGAGATGACATACGGCTCGACAACTATGTTCGTACCAGTATTTGCATCTGATTCATTCTACACGCTGCGTGCAACATATACGGATGCCAACATTACAATTGAAGTGACATTGGACATATCTGTTGACCATGGAGATTTGATTAGCGTATCTTTGATACAACCGGTAGATTTGACTCAGAATATTGATGCAGATGGCGATATACCATTCTTACCTCAGTTGACTGATGGTGATGGAAACATCATTGACCCATCCATCGTATCCTACACATTGGAGAACACTGATACTGGAGAAAAGACGGACATTACTTCGATGATCACTGGAAACGCAGGAGTTTGGGAAGCGTCCACAGTCGGAAACTGGGCAATCACTGCTTGGGCTATTTCCAGCAGCGGATACAACATCTCTGAAACAGTTACAATTTCAGTCGAACACGGAGATGCTGTCACTGTCGAAATCGACGTTATTGCTAATTCTGCTAAAGCTGGTGATGTGTACACTCTAACTATCACAGGAACTGATGCAGACGGAAACACCTTCCTAGAGAGTGTCCTATGGACGCAGGACAACAAGGCTGTGCCTGCTTCAACAATCGAGGGCTCTGGAGGTGTTTACAACTGGAGTGCAACGACCGCTGGAGAGCACACATTCAAGTTCCGCTCACCTAGTGGTGCTGAAGATACTTGGACAGTGACCGTGGTTCCTCACCAAACTGTTGACAGGATAGAGCTGACCATCCTCGAAGACTCAGTGCTGCAGTTAGAGACATTCAATATCGAGGTTCGAACATTCGATGCCTGGGAGAATGAAATCCCAGTACCGCCAGAAACTCAAGTCAAATTAACTGGCAGAATGACTGCTGAAGAGACCGAGAATGGCAAGTGGACAATCACGACCCTAGATGCAGAAGAGCAAACCGTATTGATTGCTGTCCACAACAAGGAAGTTTCAGACACAATTGTTGTCGAAGGCACGTTCATGGGATTCTTTGAGGCAGGAGGCACCCTGTATTACGCAGGAGGTATTCTTGCAATACTAGTTGTAATTGTACTGCTTGTAGTCATAGTAATGGTTCTACGTTCCGGCGGATCGGATTACGATGATGATGACGATGATGATGATTACGAATACGAAGAGGAAGAGGTGGAGAGGCCTGCCGCCGCAGCAGCAGGTCCTAGCGGACCTCCAATCGCTCACGGAGGACAAGAAGAATGGATGTCCGATTACCGTGTTGATGAAGATAATGTTGAGTGGGGAGAGGACGATAACGGCACTTGGTGGTATCGTGATCCTGGAACTACTGAATGGAACGAATGGGCTGATTAATCGAAACCTAAACAATGGTAGAGAAGAATGGAGTGAAGGGGATTCTTGTGAGGAAGACTATTCTTTCATTGCTGGTCACTTTACTGCTTGTCCAAGTTTCATCACCGGTTTTAGCATCTAGTCCTGCAAGCATAGACATAGATTCACATCAACAGACCGTCAGTGCTGACCAAGCAATCAGATTTACTGCAGTGGTAAAGGATAGTTCAGGTAGCCCAATCAACGAGCCGATTATCTGGTCTGCAAGTTCAGGAACTATCGACTCAGACGGCCTATTCACTCCTGGAACTGTTGGTCAGACAATTATCACTGCGACAAGTGGGAATGTAAATTCTACTACCTCTGTTCAAGTAACAGCAGGATGGCCTGTTGGAATTCAATCCGGATTTAATGTGACTGAGGTCAGTATTGATGATTCAGTTCCTCTTAATGCAACCTTAGTTGACCGCGCTGGAAACCCTGTATCAGGAGATTTGACATGGAGGTGTCAAAATGGAGAAATCGATTACTCTAACATGACTTGGAAACCCGCTGAAATCGGTAATGCAGTTATGAGAATCATCTATCTTGAATTGGAAATTCAAGTATTATTCAATGTAACACCTGGCACTCCGGCTTCACTTGAAATACCATTTGGATTGACCGTTCAAAGTGGCAATACAATCCATATTTTCCCCGTAGCCAAGGATAGTTGGGGGAATGAAGTGGGATTGTCTAAGGCAGGGGAATTAACATGGAGTGCTGAAAATGGTTCCATTTCTCCTACTGGGGTATATTTTGGAGGAGCTCCTGGCGTGTGGAATATTAGCGTCAATAGCACATCAGGAGCATCGGGCATTGGAGTGATTCGTGTTCTTCCGGCACAAGCTACTGGACTTGACATCGAGATGGATGTTACTCAAGCACGAACTGGTTCTCCGGTAAACCTCTCAGCCATTAGAACAGATGTTCTGGGTAATTCCGGTGAGATAATTCTCCCTCTTGCCAACTGGACTGTCCCAACTGGTTCTCTTTCAATGGATGGAGACTCAGTAGTATGGATCCCGTCGAAAATAGGTGATTGGACGATTGGGGTTAGTGACCAAGGATTTTCTGCAACTATGCAAGTTAATGTCATTCAAGGAGAGATAATCGGAATAGACGTTTTACTATCTGAAGATGTACTCCGGTCTGGAGAACTAATAGTTGCATCAATTTCAGCATATGATGCTGCAGGAAACCAACGTGCGGTTGATGGTGCATGGACCATAGCGAGTGAATTATCTGCTGTCGACCAAGGAGATTGGATGCAACTGAGACCTGGACCAATAGGTAATTTCACAATCTCTGCAACTTGGTTTGACAATGAGACACAACTGGTTCACGAAATCGATTCATTGGTTCATGTTTCCTCTGGTGAACTCGCTAGAATTGTTCTGCCTGAAAGCGGCACTAGAGTGCCATCAGATGGAGTTTTAGAGCTACAGCCAATTTTTGAAGATGAATATGGAAATGTGATTGACGAAGTTTTGGTAACATGGGTAGTTGATGATATTGACGTGACAATGGAGGTTCGAATTGCAGGAAATCGTTGGGCACCGTCGAGTTTAGGAATGCATGAAATCCGGGCAATGGCCCAGGGTGTTTTCGCAATTACAGATATCGAAGTCATAGCGGGTACTGCACGACACATATCTACAGACTTTGATGAGGGAATTGAAGTAGCAAGTTCCGAGAATGTGGAGATAAAAATCTCCACATTAGATGTTCATGGCAATGTAGCCTTAGCCTCAGATATCGAATTCGAGTATGATGACCCTCAAGGAGAAGTCTCGCCTTCATCTAAAGGTGATGGTTACTGGGTAGTTACAGGAGGACAAACAGGAGAATGGAACCTTAGATTGACTACGGGTTCAGCAACTCACGATATCACAGTAATAGTGTCACCAGGGCAACCTGTCAGACTACTTGCTGATATTCCAGAACAAAATCCTGAAGAAGGCAGTAGTATGATTCTCAGAATTCATGCAATTGACCAAGCAGGAAACAGAATTGAAGTCCCTCCTGAAGAAGTCACAATCAAGTGTACTGCGGGTTCTGTCAAGCACTTAGCCGGAGACACATACGAGGTTTCCATTGAACAATCTGGACAATCACAATCATGCAATGCTTACTGGAATGAATTGGTTGCACAGCGCTTCTTTGATGTCGATGCTGTATTGTTTGGAGGAGGTCTTGGCGACTCAAACACTGCATTGACTATGGTTTCGATTATCATATTCCTTTTCATCGCAATAATGGTAGTTCTGATTCGCAGATTGAAAGGTGACCAAGATGACCTAGAATACTGGGATGATGATCTCTACGAAGATGAAGAGGATGATTACACCCAAGAGGAAACTATCGACGAAGTCGAAGCTACTGAAGTAAAGAGTGAACCTGTAAAAACAGAAACAAAACCAGAGGCTACCAAAGAATCCAAGGAGGATTTACGTGCTAGATTGGCAGCTGAAGCAAAGAGGACTGGGGTAATGCAGGCTGCACCGGGAACTGAGCAAGGAAAGACTGGATGGTATATCGACTCCAATGGTGAATTGACATCTTGGCTAGTCAGTGAGAGTGGCGAATGGACAAGGATGTCTTGATCATTCTTCACTTGAATC
>CEQX01026331.1_pt1 | contig 13756 bp, 6 predicted proteins | sample 356261 | NCBI WGS metagenome assembly CEQX01 (sample SAMEA2621076, study PRJEB7988) | marine metagenome | isolation source: saline water (ENVO:00002010), including | reverse complement strand
ATCGTATAATTTTGATTCAGGAAATCAACTTCCTGCTGGATGGTCCCTGTGGTCTCAATCTAGTCGAAGTTGGGATATTGGCTCGACCAGTAACAGTTCAGGCTTCGGGCCTGGAGTATGGCATTCAGGCGCTAATGGTGCTGGAATTTACCTGAATGATGAATATCGAAATAATATGTGGACAGAGCTTTACACCCCGGAGTATTTCATTCCGGAAAATTCGACATCGCGCTTAACCTTCCGAAGTTGGGTTTGTACTGAAGCGAATTGGGACGGAGGTGCAGTTTCAATATCCACTGATGGAGGAGAAAATTGGTGGTTCATCCCTCCAACACTGGGTAGTTTCCATGACCAAATTTCGACAACAAATGTGAATTCCCCTTTGTTCAATCAAGGAATTTTTGATGGTTCGCGAGTTGTGGGTGGATGTCACAATGTGCAACGGGGTTTTGACCTCAAACAATACGATTTATCCAATCTCACAGGTCAGTCAGTGCGCGCTAAATTTACCTTTTTCTCTGACCAACTTATCGAATTGGATGGTTGGTACATCGATGATGCTGGTATTGAGATTGATGTCTATGAACCTGAAGGTTCATGGATTTCTGAATTACTCGTTCCAGACCCTTCTTTTGGATGGGGCCAACTTGACGGGTTTGTCCAAGAGCCCGAGAATACGACTGTACGTTTCGATATTCTTGATGACAATGACATACCCATACCAGGTTTTCAAAACCGCACTCTGCCCATTGATTTACCTCTCGATGTTGACCGTTATCCCTCGATTAAGGTGAAAGTTCGTATGTCAAGTCTTGATCGACTCATTACCCCAAATATCGAGAAATTATCGATTGGAGCCTCTACATACTTGAATGCGTATCATCTGAAATATCCTCACTCATTTACCGGTACAAACCTCAATCTGTTGAATGTGAACAGTGATTTTGCTTTACAATCTCAATCTGCGAGTAGTTATACTTCCATATCATGGCCAACCATTCCATTCTGCCCATTCAATATAGCAGAATTTCAATTAATTGGTGGCAACCTAACCGCTTCACATAATCAATACACGGTTATTGCTACACGTTGGGACCAGTCTATCAATCCAACATTAGCACAAACCATTGAACGCCAAGGGCGCCCTCAAATGTCTACAGATTTTTCGCTGACTTGGGCTCCTGGACAGTCGCTGCAGGGATTTATGTTTGAACCAATGTGTTCTACTGCTCCTAAGGCGGCGGAAGTAAAGATTGGTGTATCTCCAACAACTCTGTTTTCTTGGCCCCAATCAAGTGCGAGTAATGACTTTGGTTTCAATCAGCATTTCTACGGTTTTGATTTGGCAAATTCGAGCTTCCAATCCGGCCTTCATAACCTCACATTTGTTCATAACACTGGATATAGTATCGCAAATTTATCAATTTTAATGGCTCGAAACAGAGCAATTGGTTCCGGAAACTCCGGTTATGATGTAAGTTTCCTCATTGAAGCCACAACCGATGGAAACGGTGCATCATTCCGTCCTCTTTCATCCTCGCAAACGACGAATTTCGAGGCTACGATATCCCCACAATTCCATCGAATACATTCCTCTGGAACATGTTCAAATCTAGTACAATTAACACAGCATTTGGACATATGTACCATTCAAGTCCAACTTAACGGAAATTTCTCAGCAAAATTATCGGAATTGCAATTTGTTCCGTATCAACAACTTCTGTCTTCATCACTTTCTCACCAATTGCTCAATTCGATTCTTGATAATGCAACCGATTCTTTGGTGGCTGATACTGTGCAGTTGCCGTTGACAATTTTGACAGAAACAGGTTCAGTTATGGTGAATCTATCGTATTCTATGCAAACCAAGATGGTTGACCAGATTCTTGAACCAAATTATGACAGATGGCTACCAAAACAAACAGTTTCATTTGAGACACAGCATTGGCGAGGTGATGCACACAGTTTGGAATTCGATGCCCCCGATATTTCTTCGGTGAGGTTCATGCTCTCCTCAAACCCAACCGAACTCGGTCGTTTCGTCGAGGTGGAAGCATTCGACCTTGATTCGAATCCAAGTTTTCGACAACTATCAGGGGCTGGTTTAGCCTCGCTAAATGTGGCACAATCGGCCGTTCATTGCACGAAAAACACTTGTTCGGTGAATTGGTCATTTACAAGTCGGTGGCTTATGGATGATATCGATGACGTCTACATTCTTGCAAAAGCCACTGACGTTGAAGGGTTCTCTACAGGACCAGCAGTATTCTATCGACAGACATCGTTTAACGAAATTGAAAATGACCTTGAGATTATTGATTTTAATATCGTAGATATGTCCAATCGCAATTTAGCAGATTGGTCAAATCCTCAGTGGCCGTTCCATCTTAAAGCCAATCAAAGTTTGACGGCAACCGGGCAAGTTCGGTTTGAAGGAATTGTAGGTGCCTTTGCAAATCAAGGAGATGCTGAAGTACGAATCGATGCGACCGCATCACCGCCGATAAACGAATCGGGTGGTCCGAATGAATGGCCTTCAGTTGCTGTAAATTGGAGTACATCTTGGTATGGAAGTCTTGATTCGAATGGATTCTTCTCTATCGCCCTTCATACCCCAAGCATGAACGACGACTTGCCCAGTAACACACGAATTGTTCTGTCACCCCATCTGCATCGCTCAGGGCCACTTTCTGAGGACTCTACAACGAGCATCGATCGTACAAGCCCTTCACAAAATGTACCTTATTTGTTTGATAAAATCGAGCCAAATACTGCGAAAGTTGAGGTCCTTGATTCAGGACAATATGTTGCAGCTGACGGCCATATTTGGACTGCACAACAAGATGTCGCATTGCGATTAACTCTTCAAGACCCAGAAGGGCTGTCAGATTCTGTTGAATTCTATTCGTGGTTGGAATCAAACGATGACTCCAATCAAAATGGCATTATGGAGGCGGAGGAATACAGGGTTCAGACCGTGACGTTCAATGTGGGTCTTAACCTCGTAGAAATCGACCTCCCACTCCTTCCATGGCAGCAAATTCGCTCACCTCAATCGAGCTCTGGCAAGGCAAGTATAGTCATCAAAGGTTTTGACATGGCTGGAAATACACTTCTTGGTGGTGGCGATTTCGGTGAGGAATTGGATTTGGCTACATTCGAGGTGCAGGAACGCATGGACGCCAGTATCAGCGCAGAGACGCTTTCTTTTGATTTGTTCCAATCACATCTTCTTCCGGGTTTTCAACATACCTTTTCATTTGATGTAACCGATGGCAATGGCATTGATTCTTTTGATGCGATTGAACTGGCTTTACTCACTCGTGATGAATCCGAACAATGTGCTTTGAACTACAAACCTCGGTTTAATGAACTTTCATACGATCATCAATGCTTTGGAGACAAGCCATTGATTACCATTGAGAAGAAGCCACTGTTCTCACAATGGAATGTAAAAATACAATTTCGACTTTCTTGGGACCTTTTTGGTTCTACTTTGGAAGGAACCCCTTCACTCAAAATTTTTGATGAAGGCCAAGACCTCGGGTTAGGCTTTTCACGAATGTTAGCCTTCGATTGGACACTCAAGAGTGAACTTGAACTGGGTGATGTGAACATAACCGACCAAACTTTACCGGTTGGGACTGTAAATGATACGAACATATGGGTGCATGAGGACGATACTCTTTCAGTTCATACAACTGTATATCATCGCAATACCTCAATTGTTGCGGAACATCTGCCTGAAAGTGTATATTTGCAAGCAGTTCTTTCTGACGGTGAGCGTTCAAGTCATTTGAATACGACTTTCTCATCGTTAGGACAAATTGATTTTTCGTTACATTTAAACTCAACAATTCTTCAATTCCAGCAAGCATCACTGCAATTGAAAGTTGTTGGCCTAGCGAATTTTACCGATTTCAAAACCTATGCAATTGTCTTTGATTACGATTCACCTCGTCTCTCTCTTCCACCGGGTATTCTTTCTCAAGTTAATTCAAACGATTTAGAAGAAATCGAAGTTGCTCTTCTTCTTCGGGATGAAGTAGGAGTTAAGCATTCATCTGTGAAGATGCATTGGCATTTTACTCGAGCAGGAAACGTGGTTGAGGGTTCAATGGGTTCCGCCCCAGTCCAGTTTCTTTCTCGAACAAGTTCAACATCTACATTTTCATCGTATGTCAACATGAAGCCACTTGACGACTCAGTGTTGGTAAAAAACGACCAACTTTCAGTTTGGTTCTCGGGAGAAGACTTGTCTGGTAGAAGTCTCAATGGCATCGGGACGGAGGATGTACCCTTCACTCCAAACTTTCAATGGGTTGCTTTTGAGCCTCAATTTGAAAATATTTTGGTAACTCCATACCGCCCATCGGTTGGTGAGGAAGTTGAGATCTTTGTTCGTGTCTCGAATGTAGGCTTACTCGGTGGTAATATGACCGTGGAATGTTATGACGACAAGGGCCGTGTCATCACTCAAAATTCTAGTTTTATCGAAAGTGGTTCTTGGGTTGACTTCGTATGGGATATAGAAGCCTGGCAAACCGGCCGATTGGGACTTACCGTTCGAATTGTGAACCATACGGGTAATGTACCCGTGCCGGTTGCAGATGTTCAGGAATTTGAACAGAAGAGCAGTCAGTCTACAACGGCTCTAGGTTTTGCTGGACTTGTTGTTCTTCTTTCTGGAGGAATACTAATTGCTGCTATCTTAAGGCGTAGAGAAAGGATGAATCTCTTCACAGTCGACCAAGTTGACAAAGCACTTGCGAGAAGTGGGCACCCCCCTCCTCGACCCAAAGACTTGGTTGAATTAACTCAAGAGGAATAGTCAAAAACAGACTGTACCACGCCCAACAAGAAGCCGGGGTTCCCGAGCGGTCAAAGGGGGTGGACTCAAGATCCTCTGCGTAAAGCTTCGCAGGTTCGAATCCTGCCCCCGGCACTTCATTTTGTAAAGAATTTCTTGATTTCTCCAACTTTGGTAGGTTTTCAGCCATTACGTGCCTGTAGTATCGCTTCTACAAGTGGTTCAAAAGTATCCCCATGGAGGTGCGGTGAACATACATCTGCCGCTTGCATGACCGAATCAAATGCCCCTTTCACAGCTATCGCCCAACCTGCTTTTTCGAACATCGACAAATCATTCGGAGCATCTCCTACACACAGCATGTCTTCCAATGACCATCCCATGTGCTTGAAAAGAATCTCAAGGCCGTTTCCTTTGGAAAGATGCGGTTCCATCAAGTGTATCGCAAAACCAGTCCTCAATGCAATCAAGTGGGACCAATCGCTTTGAGCAAGGTGATGCCGAATCAATTCAAGATTCTCATCAGGATTGAGGCACCATTCACTTTCTCTCCATTGATTTGATTCAATTCCTTCTGGGTCCAGTTCCATAACGGTGGAAAGCCATTCAGCTGCTTGCCTTGCCTCTTCTCCTTTTGCCTGTAACATGGGTTTGTCAAAACTTGGATGCCAAAGAACACCTCCATTCTCACAGCATATCGGTCCTGTCAATTTCAAGAATCTCCAAAGTCCGTAGGTAATCGCTCGAACATTTCCAGTGGCCAAAATAACCGGAATGCCATGTTCTTCCAATCGCTTGAGGGCGTCCAATGCTCGAGTATTGAGTTGTTTTTTTGTGTCGGTAAGTGTACCGTCAATATCTACAGCAACAATCTTCGGAGACCAGTTCGCAGGAAGCCACTCCATATCTCGCCCAATTCTCTGTTCATCATCAAATTTCTTGCTCGATTTTTTGGATTCCTTAACTCCGAAAGCGAGAGATTATTTGTGAAGGCTGCGAGGGCAAGTTATGTCAAAGAGTGATGAGAACGATGTGTTTCTCTCTCTCGATGATGATGATTCAAAGCCAGTAGAAACCAAAGTCAAAAAAACTAAGGAAAAAGCCAAGGAAAAAACCAAATCTCTTCAACAGATAGATTCTCCTTCAGATAAGGCTACTGAGCCCATTATACTCGATGCAGAAATTTTGGATTCCACAATCATAAAGCAAGCTACAGGTATCTTTGATGTTGAATGGCCTTTGGTAGGAATGGATTGCCCAGATTGTGCAAGTAAAGCAACACGCGCACTGAATACGCTGTTTCAAGTGGATGAACCAAAAGTCTCGGCTACTGCAGGAACTGTAAAATTCAACATTGACCTTGAACAGGGCTCGATGTCAGAGGCATCATCTGTCCTCCGTGCATTGGGCCATTCCCCAGATGTGGGCTTCAATCAATTGGTTGGTGTTCGAAGTTCTCAGGTTGCCCTTCGGAATGGAGTTGACCAAAGGAAACTAGCGAAGATCTTGAAGTTGCAGCCGGGTATTTTAGATGTCGAAATTACAGATGATGAACGAATTTTACTTCAATTTCCACCTGAGAGTCCAAAGGAATTATTCGACCTGCGAAACACTTCACTCTCGGAAATAATAGGTTCTCCTCCAAAGTTTGTACCTGCTGAATCGAATCGTTTGCGTCCAGATCAGTGGAGACTTATTGGCGGGGGGATTGCTCTTCCATTGTTGCTGCTTGTCATTCTAGGAGAAATCCTTGGTTGGCCTTCAACCGTTTTAGCAATTGTCGCATTACCTGGATTGGTAATCGGTGGTTCTCAGATGTTCAAAGAAGCCTTTGCTAGTGTACGAAACCGACAACTCGGATTTCAAGTTCTTACCAGTTTAGCCGTGATTGGTGCTGCTGTTTTGGGAATGTGGGAGGAGGCATTGATTGTTGCTATATTGGTAGCATTTACCGCTCATCTTGAAGGTGATGCCCTGCTCAAAGCCCGAGAAGCAATGCAAGGTGGGCTCGACCGTTTACCACGTACTGCTCGTCGAGTGGCTGGAAAGAAACCAACCAGTTTGAGTGATTTATCTGTGACGGGATTTACGCTTCAAGTGGCTGCTCCTACACCGTTGGTCGGTGTGGGGTCAGGTTCAATTCCTGATTCACATGAAGAACATGAAACAGTTCCTATTGAATTGATTCGCATCGGAGATTTCATTGAGATTCGAAGCGGTGAACTGATTCCCGTTGATGGTGTAATCACTGATGGCTACGGCTCATTGGACAAGGCACCATTAACGGGAGAGTCTGTTCCGGTAGAAGTAGCAAAAGGCGATGAGATTCAAGCCGGATTAATTTTAGCTCGCGGCCCCGTTGTTGTTCGAGTAATTGCAGTAGGAGACGACACACGACTCTCCGGTCTGATTGATGCAGTCCACACGTTCCGCGAGGAGCCACCGCGGTTGCAAAGCACAATTGAGTTATTCACCGCGATATGGGTCCCCATAGTTCTGATTGGTGCTTTTGGAATCTGGTATGCATTATTCCCTGATAACTGGAAAATTATTCTTCTTATTTGGGTAGTTGCCTGTCCCTGCGCGCTGCTTTTAGCGAATCCAGTACCTCATGCAGCAGCTCTCTCACGATCTGCGCAGTTTGGGGCAATCGCCCGGGGTGGCGATGTCATTGAACGCCTGTCAAAGGTCAATCATATTCTCTTGGACAAAACGGGAACCCTAACATCAGGAAGACCACGACTAGGTGATGTTCACATGGCGAAGGGAAGACAACGAAATGCCGCATTGAAATTAGCCGGAGGACTCGAGTCTCGTTCCTCTCACCCCTACGCCCTTTCGGTCATGGACCATCTCCAGCAGCAAAACATAGCTCCTAATTCCGTCTCTTCTATTTCCGATATTGAGGCAGGTGTGAAAGGTAAGGTGAGCGGCAAGGAGGTGATGTTCATTCGTTTCGATCGTGCTGAGAAATTGAAAGTACGTGTGCCCGAAGAATTGGCCGTAGCGTACGCCGCCACTGAAAAGAAAGGTCACGGCGCCAGTTTGCTTGTACGAGAAGGAGAAGGTATTGCGTTGTTCACCTTCATACATGACGACACGTATGCTGGAAGCAAAGAATTGATTACTTCACTTCGTGAACGCTCAATTAATGTCGAAATTTTATCGGGTGATCATCAGTCCGCTGTTTCGGCTTTTGCAAAGAGTGTTGGATTGCCAGATTCTTCCGCTCATGGAGGTTTTTCTCCAGAACAGAAAGTTGAATGGGTGAAAAATCGTTCAAAAACCCATATCACGATGATGGTCGGAGATGGATTCAATGATGCAGCAGCACTTGCACTCGCTGATGTGGGTGTGGCAGTTGGAACGGGTGAAACTGTAAATCTTGAGGCAGCAGATGTTTTGATTCCAAGCGATAATCCTCTCATGTTGGCGGACCTTGTCGATATCTCGCGTCAATCTCAGAGAATATTACTCGGTAATCTTATCATCACAATAGGAATTACCCTTTCTCTCGTTATTGCCGTAATTTTCCAACTTTATGATGAACTCTGGGTTGGTGTTCTCATACATGAGGCGTCAGCAATTTTGGTAATCATCAACGGTGCTCGTCTAGCAGGGGAGGGAATGAATTCTCTGCTTCGTTCAATATGCGTTTCATTGTGGTTGGATACCAAAGACGCCTTTAGAGTTCTCAAATTACGATATTTGCCACAGTAAGTTTTTTTCACATTTGACTCGGTATCTTCAAACCTAAGTAGCAACTCTCTCGCAACGGTGAGGCGATGGTACGAGTTCGGGCAGACCCAATCACCTCCGCTTTAGCGCATCCAACCCGACGTTCGTTGTACATCGCACTGGCTCAACATGATGAGATGAGTACTGTTCAACTTCAAAAGGAAGTATCTGTTGAACGGTACAATCTTTATCATCATCTCAAGAAGTTAGTTTCCCTCAACTTGGTTGAAAATCATCGGGATGCAGGTAGAGCAAGATGGTGGAGGAAAACAGCCCATGTTGAACTACCGGAGCTTCTGACTGCAGATACGGGGCCGTCTCAGAAATCCTCTATTCAAGTCCAAGTCGGAGACTTGGGCGCCTTGCCATCTACTCTTTCTGAAGCAGTACTCAGCGGGGGGGAAATACACATCATTCGACTTGAGGGCTCTCGAGACCAGGTTGGAGCAAAGCAGATGTTGGAAATTTTAGCAAAAGATCACGGAATCGAATTGAATTTGCCATGGAATTTCATCCCTGTGAACATTGCATTAATTGCAAAGAAAAAATAATTTCTAAATGTTGAAGCAAATACATCAAGAAGAACGAATGTGAGGGTTGTACATGAGCGAAGAACCGACTGTTGAATCTCGCATCTCTCCTCCGGCACTTTCCTGCCCAAAGTGTGGTGGGTTATTGCCGAACGAGTTGGGAGAAATTAACTGCACTCTTTGTGATGCCCGTGTTCGTGTTGACCATCCAGTCACGCGGAAAAAATGGGCTGAAGAAAAAATTGGTTGTCCAGAATGCGGCAAGGTCCTAATCGCTGGAGTGAACAAACGCCCTGCACACCTTCAATGTGCATCATGCACAATACATTTCACGCTCACGCCTCATGTGCCTCGGGTTGAAGTGACATGTCCAAGTTGTGATCGAAAACTGCGCATGAAACGACGCCCTGGTGAACGAAATATCGAATGCCCTGCTTGTTCGAAGAGTTTCAAAGTTACCTTTTGATTCAGTGGGGAATTTGGTGAGTCGTATAACCCTCCTAAACAGCCTTGTAGCCCCGTTTTTCCGTCGCGCTCCTTATCTATGATGAGATGTGCATGAACTACTTGATGGGAACGATGGGAATGAGCGCAAGCAAGAATGGCGATGCTCTCGACGAGGCTCGTAAGAAGCGGGAGAACACCCAAAAAGTCTCGTTATCAGCTCTCCGTTCTCAGTTTACTTCGACTGAAACTTCGACTCTTGACCAAGCAGTCATGACCAGTGCTCGCTTTCGGCAAGAAGAGCGTTTGAGAGCGGATATTCGCCGTGAACGACGACTTCGCCAACAAGCAATTACTGAACGTGTTGTTGCTATGCAGGAAGCATTAGCGCAAGACCTATCAATTCAACATGAACTTACACTCGATTCACTGGAAAAAGAGATGCGTGAAGGAATGGAACGTGATTTGAGTACATTGGAGCGTGATTCTCTAGCACGTGAGGAATCCCGTATTCGCGGTGAACTTGAATTAAGACTCAATCGACAACTCGAAGCTCTTCAAGACAAACTCGATGTTGAACAAGACCGTCGATTAGAAGAACATAAAGCACAACTTAAAGCACAAATCGAGACTCAACTTCAAGATGAACACCGTCTGCGTTTGGACATTCAGAAAGAACGACTGGCAATAGAATACAACCAAGAATTGCAGCGTCGTGTTCGCGAGATTGAGGCGAATCTCGAATCCGAGATGGAAGAACGATTCAAAGAAATGGAGGTGAAAGAAATTTCTCGTCTTGAGGAAGGACATGCAGCTCGCCTCGCTGAACGAGAAGAACAACTTCGGCGCGGAATTCGTACACGACTTGAACAACAACTGCGTTCGAGGTTAAAGCAACGTGAAGCCCGATTAAAGGCAGAATATGAGCGACGTAGTCTCCGTCTCGAAGAAGATATTGCTGAACAATTGCAGATGGAACTTGAAGGTCGACTGCGTAAAGAGACCGACGAACTTGAGGAAAGAATGCGCGAGGATGTTGAATTAGCAATTGCTCGACGTAGGGACGAATTGCGTGTCGAAATTGAACAACAACTTCAAACTCGTCATTCTGAGAAATTGTCGGAACGCAAATCACGTCTTCGAGAGAAATATGACATCACCTTTTCCAAAGCCATTGATGACATTTCTCGCTCACTGAAGTCTGATGTCGAGTCTGAACTGCAAGTTCGAATGGATGAAGAATTCACCAGTTACCGAAATGCCCGTGAAGCGGAAATCCAAAATCGACTTGCTCGATTCCGCTACGAAAGAGAAGCAGAACTGCGTGAACAACTTGAACAACAGTACGAGTCCAAGAAGACCGATTGGTCTGAGCGTCTTGAATTAGAATTCCAATCGAGAGAAGCGTCTGCTCGTAAGGCAATAATGTCAGAGGTAGATGCAGGTTTGAGAAATGAACGTCTCACGTTTGAGACCGATCTCGACATGCTAAAGGAAGAAACATCTCTAGAACTTGAGGTTGAAATGGAGGAGCGCCTTAACGAATTCCGAGTTCGGAAGGAAGAAGAGGTTGCTACCCAGCTCGAGCGACAATTGGACAAGCGAGAAGAAATCATGCGAAACAAGGCACTCATTGATGTTCGTAAGAGAGAAACACATATCCGTGCTGAGATTGAAGCACAGTTGGGTCTTAAGCGGGCTGAGATTCGTACACGTTTGCAGAGCCTAAGTGAAAAGATGGATGCATTCAAAGAGATGGCTGAGGACAAGATGCGAGATGCAATCACCAACCAAATTGAGGGCGAAATCAACACCGCTGAATCGGATCTAAGAACAAGAGAAGCCGAATTCCGAGATTTACAATCGACTGACAGTCGAGCCGAGAAGCGGCAGATGTGGATGCAATCAATTTCAGGTCAAGGCAGCACTCAAGTGTCCAATCAAACCAATCCAACATCTCTTGGTGCACGTCCAGATGCATTAGGGGCAACAGGTGGAAGGCCATTGCGTGGAATAATGGACGGACAATTACAGGCTCCACAACCGCAAATGGGTCTAGGTGGAATGAGAACACCAATGACAAGCTCCAAGCCTTTGTCTCCTCTTCCGGGTTCCCCACTTGCTAAACCTGTTAAAGCACCAATTGGAGGTTCGATAGCAACGAATCTACCTCAACCTGTTCAGAAATTGGTTCGTAAACCGCTTCAACCGATTTCCTCTCCAGAAGCCGAAACTGAAATGGAACAAGTTCCGGAACCCGTCACGATTCCGGAGCCGATTTCTGAAGCTATGCTAGAAGAAACCGTGCCAGAGGAAACCGATTCAGAACAGAGAACATCGACCTTGACTCCAATCACAACGGTTCTTGAGACATTGGAAACTCCCGAATCGGTGAAAACGGCGCTTATAACACCTAAACCAGTACAACTCGTCCCAAAGAAAACTCGAGGCCCTCCTCCGCAATCAAAGCCAGGTCAAGTCCCAAGTACGAACAAGACTTCTACCCTGACACCAGTACAGAAAATGCCTGCATTGAAACTCACATCAACTTCTTCATCCGACGATGAAGAAGAAGAAACCTCTCAGGATGATTAATTCCTGACTGATGCTGCGAAGGGTTCGCTTCATATTGATTGGGGTTATCGGGTTGTTATGAAGAGACTACTCGTCTTCGTCATTACAGTTTTGCTTCTACCGTTGGGTGCTTTCACTCCCCATGTAGCGGCGAACAGTACTTCACTTGTTGATGCTGGGTTTACTCAACAATCGGAAACCAATTTCGTATATTGGAAAGAAATGTTTGATGGTTCAATTCTTACCGTCGATGAGGCAGGAAATCTAAGCGTGAACAGTTTTTCAAGCGGGGTTCTCGTTCCTCAATGGTCTCTTGACTTGAATCAGACCACAAATGCAGCACGTCTTGACGCCGCTCAACAATTGACTGTGGTTTGTCATGATTCAGGTGTATCTATTGTTCACATGGATCTCCAAATTGTCAATTGGAATATGAGCACCCCCGATTCGGTGAGTGACGCAGATTGGGATGATGAAGGCGACCTTTGGCTGGCTTACTTTGCCGGACGCCGTAGGGCTGAAGAGTACAATTCTGAAGGTACCACAGGATCTACTACTGCGCAGATACAGTCTGGATTCAACGCTTTCGAAGTCCTTTCTGATGGGCGAATTGCTATCGGTGCATACGACAAGAAGGTATACATTTTCTCAAACCAAGGGGGGACGAGTCTTACGACATTAACCGAGTCTACATCGATAGTGAATTCGCTTCTTGAAGACCACAATGGCGATTTACTTGTGGGAACATCGAATGGAAAACTGTTCCGTTACAATACCTCTACTTGGACCTATGAAACTCTAACCTTGAGTCACGGGTATTCAGTCGTTTCATTGGATGAATTCGATAACATGACTTATCATGTAGGCACTCAGAACGGTGAGTTGAGTCTAGTTGACGTCTCTTCCTTTACGGAACAGAATTCGTATTCTTCTTCTGGCAGAGTTGTTGGCTCTTTCCAAGCTTTTACCGGCGAAGTCTACATCGTAACATCGTTTACTTCATTTTCAAAGATTCGACTTTATGATTTGGACTCTGATGGTGATGGATATACCGACCAACTCGACGCCTTCCCACTCGAGTCATCGCAATGGGCAGATTCTGATGGCGATGGATACGGAGATAATTCAGGTGGCTACCTTCCTGATGCGTTCCCGAACGAGCCGACGCAATGGAGCGATAATGACGGCGACGGATATGGAGATAATACCAGTGGAGTGAATGGAGACATGTTCCCTAGCAACAGCGAGCAGTGGCAGGACTCGGATAACGATGGTTACGGTGATAATTCGAACGGTTTGGATGGAGATGCCTTCATCGACGAACCCTCGCAGTGGTCTGATGCGGATCAAGATGGATATGGTGACAATCCAAACGGAATCACTCCAGATGCTTGTCCGAATTTTAATGGATTCTCCAATCAGGATCGATTTGGTTGCCTAGATTCGGATTTAGACGGGTGGTCGAACCCTACAGAAAATTGGACGGTTGCTGATGGTGCAGATGCACTGCCTTCAATTGGTTCTCAATGGCGTGATGGAGATGGAGACGGCTACGGAGATAATATTTCTGGAGATTTTGCTGATGACTGCAATTGGAAAGCAGGGAATTCAACAAAAGCGTGGATAGTAAACACATCTGCGGCGATTGGTTTTATCGAGG
>CEQX01017894.1_pt1 | contig 13762 bp, 9 predicted proteins | sample 356261 | NCBI WGS metagenome assembly CEQX01 (sample SAMEA2621076, study PRJEB7988) | marine metagenome | isolation source: saline water (ENVO:00002010), including | reverse complement strand
GAGGTTCAGCAGCGCCATATTGAAGGTGAAAAAGACCTTCTTCTCGTTCATGGAACTTCTTTGGATGGTGTCGCATCTTTTGGTGTCCGAAACAGTGGGACACAAGCCAAGACCAGTTTGTCGGTTCGGTTGTCCAAAGGCATCGACCCCGCCCCTTACATTCAGATGTTGGAGCAAGTGAAGGACAGCCTAGCGGCCGTCTTGACCGCCCCTTAGTCGTCCATCAATTCCGCTTCGTTCGCCTGCGTGAGGGTGGTGACGGCGAAGAGAAGGACCGCCGATGACACGAGCAACAACAGAACATACGATGCTCCTGTGCCGGCGACCAGTGCAACGGCGGCCACCATCCACGCTCCCACGAGGTCAGCTGCGCCAACGATTCTCCATGATTTTCGTTGGGTCAAAATGCCGCTGACCCAAGCCGTGGCGGAAACCAAGAGCGCTGCGAAGGACAGGGCCACAAGGGACTGCATCATCATGGCGGCCGGAAGGAGAAGCCCATGGCTTGACCAAAGAGCGGAAGAAAGCCACAGGCCTTCTTGACGAGCGACAACGGCCGCTGTCCAAGCCAAACTGACCAGCCCAAAGGCGGCGGCCACGTGGCTTGGAGCGAGGAGGGTCGAGAAGGAGGCGAGCGCCCAAGCGACCCACGCCTGGACCACAAGGGGTGACAGGAGCAGGACCGTCATGGCCACCGCTGGTTGGCGCCAACCCAGGCTGCGCCTCAACCCGAACACCAAGGCCAGCAAGCTCGCCACGCCGAGCGACAGCAAGGCGGCACCTCCAACCCAAGCGCTCCGGCCAAGGGCGGTTCGATGGTCGTCAAGACCACGGCGAAGACGCTCCCCCTCAACCCAATCGAACAACAACACCATGCCCAACAAGGCCAGTTCAACGCCGAACAGTGGGAGGCCCCACGAAAGGAAGGAGGATGCGAGAGGGTCAGTGGTGAACGGCATCGGAACCTCACCGCCCAAAACGATGCAGACCATGCGGTCAATCACCAACAAGCCGAGCAGAGCTTCCAGCGCACTCGGTATTCGAAGCCCGAGGTCGTTTCGACCCATGAGGCCCATGCCGGCGAGCATCGCCAGCGTGATGGTCAACAGAGCTTGGTGAAGCGCATCATCGGCGAGAACGCCCGTTGTCATTCGGCCGGCGATGTGGACCAGCACCATGCCAGACATGGCGACCATGATTGGAAGCTCAACCCCGGCGACGTCGGGGAGGCGAAGTCCAATGGAATTCGCTCGCAATCGGGTGAGGCCCACCAGGACGAGAGCAAACCCTGCACTGAACCCAAGGGCCAGAAGCCCATACGGTGTGGCGTAAGCGAACCAAGTGGACCCGATGAAAGCGACCACAAGGAACAGCAAAAGGACAACTGGGCGGTAGTGAATGTCCCCGACAAGCAGGTCGTCCCCTTCCGCAGCACCCGCTCGTTTTGCCCGTTTTTTCTGCTGCTGAGCGAGCTGCAGCAGTTCCGCATCCAGTTGTTTGAGCGCCACCGAAGTGGCACCATCGCTGCTCACCGTCGACACCAAGGATTGCACCCGTTCTCGTTTTGCAGCAAAGGTCGCTTGCCGTTCTTCCTTGGCAGCAAGGGCCCGCAATCCGGACCTGACATCGCCCTGGAACGCCAAGTAGGCACCGACGACAACGAACATGACCAGCGCTGTCGATTGCATGAACGAATCATCCATCGATTGACCCGCAAGGGCCATGCTGATGAGCAGGCCAAGGGCGGCAACCGTCGGAGGAAGTAAGGCCTCAACGGTGGTCAACCGTTGCATGTAGAGCACCAACGAAACCACTCCAATAACGGTGAGCCATTGATGGTTGAAGACGTCGATAAGGGCCGATTGACCGGTTAATTCTGTGGAGCGCTGGGGCCCCAAGGCGACGATGATGAACAGCGCCGTCATCATCCCCAAATGCACCGTCAGCAATCGTCCAGGGAGGTTTCGCAGTGAAGCATCGGGATCTTCCTCAGCGGCTCCGGCGCGTTTTGATGAGGCGAGGATCAACACCAAACTTCCAACGGTGAGCGCGGCCCCCCAACCCGCCTCCATACCGTACCTCCAAGCGATGGACAAGGCGGCAACGGACCACGCGATGACGAGGGTTTGAGGACGCCCTTGATGGAGGCCGAGCCACGTCATGCCGGCATGCGCCAGCAACAACGCCGCCATGCCTCCCAAGACGCCAAGAGCCGTCAACCCATCGGGTCGGGCAATGGCCACAAAGGAAAGACAGGCGGAAAGGAAGCCAAGGTTCCAGAGATTGAGGAGGTCTGAATCTCGAAGCCTGGAACTCATTTCCGATAGCCCAGCCAAGCCTCCGGCCACGTTGAGGTTCGCCTCTCCCAGCCGACGGTTCACACCAATTTGTTGAGCCACCAACAACAACATCCACACGCCGAGGTCGCGCTCCGAGAGTGCAATTGGAACGAGGTCGGCATTCACGAGGCGTTGCTCAACATCGGTGGCGAACACCAGCAACCAGAGGTAGGGGGCAAGAACGGCCACGCCTGCAATGCTGGGTGAGCTGCGCAGCACCGCGATAACGCCGAGGCCGAGCCAAACGGCCCCTTGCGTGGCCAACAGTAAACGCGGATGTCCACCTCCCTCATGGGCCGGAATGAGCAAGGTCAACAACACCACGATGACCAATCCCCCCATCCAAAGGACATGGTCGGAAACATTGGCTTGGTGGGTGAGCAGTACACCGATGCACAAGCCGGACGTGACCAAGGCAAAGACGGAGTATTCGCCCAACGCAAACGGAAACGAAAGGTCAACGATGCCCGCGTTCAGCAATGAAAGACCGGCGATGAGAAACGGCATTGGTGCCAGTACAAAGGGCATAAGCCGCGTCCATGAAACACCTCTGACGACCAAATAGGAGGAGGTGAAAGCCAAGGTTAACAGCATCAACTGGGCCAATGCATATCCTGTTTCGGTGCGGTGAGCCGCGATGGTCATCAGGGCCCCCACCATGCCCAAAGAAACCGACACGGCCCAGAGGCCAGGTTTGCCAAGACCAACGGCCTTGACGGCCTGACTCAACCAATTTTCATGATGGACAAAGGCTGCCGCCATCGAGGCATTGGCTGCCGTGACAACGCTGAGGAGCAAGAACAACGTGAGGTCGTTTTCGATGGTCAAGAGGGTCAGGGAAAGAATGTTCCAGTCGTTTGATAGGGCGTGCACGCCAACCCAGAGGTAGGACATTGAGATGCCGAGGCTGGCAAGGTTTCCCGACGAACGAATCAGCGCCAAACCGTGCATGAGCGCCATGGCCATCACGATGAGGATCGCAATGCCAACCTCACCGTATACCGCACCGGCTGAACTGCCAATGGCAAACAACACCAAAGCAGATTGTGCGGCGATAGCGTCTTCATCATGACGGAAGGCGAGCGCCACGTTCAATCCAACCAAGGCCAGCATCAACGCTCCCAAGACTTGGCTCTCCGGAAGACCGAGTCCATCCAGCCAGCCCCACCGCCAAGCGTCAAGGGCCAGTCCGTAGAGCAATTTCATTGAGATGATGACCCACGTGATGCCGAGGAGGTGCATGGCGTCCCGGCGAATCCACCGTTCGCCGAGGAACAGTCCAAAGGCGGCCATCAACAGCAGCCCGAAGCCGCCCAGCAACGGAGGAAGAACGGTTCCGACCAGAGCACCAATGGCGGTCCAAACCACCACCATGGCGACCGCCAAGCCTTTGCCGATGGTTTGTTCAGCGTGCACAGCCATCTGCGTGGTTGAATCAGGCACAGGAGATTGGGAGACTTCCAGGGTGAAGAGTTCGTTTATCTCGCCAACCGCAGCGTCGGTTTGAACGGGTTCTTCGGGGCGCTCGTCAGCCACCTCAGCATCCGGCTGTGTCGGAGGTGAAGAATCGACCATAAATGAGCCAAGGTTGAGGCCTTGAGGGCGCTTGAAGGATTGCTCTCGAAGGACGTCGTCCTCCTCAGAAGGACGGGGTTCTTTGCCCGAACCACTCCCATCCATGAAGGCCAGTCGGTCCCTTTCAACTTGAACTTGACCGCTCACCGTACCAAAGAGGTTCCAGTTTTGAGCCGTTGATACGAAGCCGAACCGTGCATCAAGAGTTCGAAGTAACGAAGGGTTCGCCTTGTGAGAGCGCCAAAAGGGACAAAGAGGGGCGGCGGAAACGGTCAGCATGGGCGGCACACTGGGCACTCCATCCGGAAGCCTCGAACAGCACGGTATCTCCCCCACTGGAACCGTGCACTGGAACCTTGAAGCCAAGGATTTGATCGCACTCGCCGTCGAGCGTGGAGAGGGGATACTCAGTGCTCATGGAGCCCTTGTCACCGAAACCGGCGAACGCACAGGACGTTCGCCCAACGACAAATACATCGTGGACGAAGCTTCGGTCTCAAACGACATCAATTGGGGCGACGTCAATGTCTCCACCGACCTTGACACGTTCACTCGTATGAGGGCCAAAGTTGTGGAATTCCTTTCAGCCCAAGATTCCCTCTTCGTGCAAGACCTCTACTGCGGTGCAGATTTCTCTGAAGCGCTCCCCATTCGAGTCGTGAACCACAACGCTTGGCACAACACCTTCGCACGAAACATGTTCATTCGTCCCGACGCTGCGCAACTCGAGAAGCATGAACCAGAATTTACCGTTCTTCATGCCCCTCATTTTGAAGCCGACCCGGAAGTGGACGGGCTCAATTCTCAGTGCTTTGTAATCGTCAATTATGCAGCGAAGGAAGTCATCATCGGTGGAACTCGTTATGCGGGTGAAATCAAAAAATCAATTTTCTCGGTCATGAATTTGATTCTCCCAAAGAAAGGCATTCTTCCAATGCACTGCTCAGCCAACACCACCGGAGAAAACACCGCCATCTTTTTCGGGCTTTCCGGCACAGGAAAAACCACGCTTTCAGCCGACCCGAAGCGGGCACTCATTGGTGATGATGAGCACGGATGGGGTTCCAACGGGGTGTTCAACTTTGAAGGAGGATGCTATGCGAAGCTTATCGACCTCTCCGAAGAGGACGAACCCGCTATCTTTGGAACCACCCGAAAATACGGCACCGTGTTGGAAAACATCGTGTTGGACGACGAGGGCGTACCGGATTTCCATGACACCACGAAGACCCAAAACACCCGTGGCTCCTACCCCATCGAATTCATCGACAACCGCACGGCCGATTCCAAGGGCGGACACCCGCAGAATGTCATTTTCCTCACCTGCGATGCCTTTGGCGTCCTCCCTCCCATCTCCCGCCTCACCCCTTCACAGGCAGCCTACCACTTCATCTCGGGATACACCGCCAAAGTGGCCGGGACCGAAATTGGCGTCAAGGAGCCGCAGGCGACCTTTTCGGCCTGTTTCGGCGAACCCTTCATGCCCATGCACCCCGGCGTGTATGCCGATTTGCTGTCCGACAAAATGGACCAACACGGCTCAACGGCCTGGCTCATCAACACCGGGTGGTCCGGTGGAGCATACGGGGAAGGAAACCGCATGAAAATCAAGTACACTCGCGCCATGCTCAACGCTGCCCTTGACGGCGACCTTGACAACGTTGTATTTGTCACCGACCAACGCTTCGGGTTTGAGGTTCCAACCTCATGCCCCGGCGTCCCTGCTGAGGTTTTGCAACCCAAGTCGACGTGGTCAGACGGGGCCGCTTACGATGCAACGGCTGACAAATTAGCTTCGATGTTCAATGAGAATTTCAAGCGCTACGAAGCTGGCGTATCGGCGGAAGTCAACGGTGCCGCGCCTGCTCCGTTAGCGTAAGCCGCTCCGTGTGGAGCGTTCTCAAATCGTCATGTTTGCGCCAGCGCATCTTCAGCGGTCATCGCGTCGAGGTTGGCGGCGATTTGAACGGTTCGAAGATCGTCGGTTGGAAGCGTTTGAACGACCTTGTTGCTTTCCACGACGGTCGTTGTGTTGTGGAGGGCGGCCGCCTGACGGACGGTTTGGACGGTCACTTTTCTGACCCGGTCGATTTGAGCGGTTGTTTGACTTACGATCGTCGTTTCTTCGGTTGCCGCCACGTTGTCCTCCGGACCGATTGCCACCGCGTTGACCTCCGGACCGGTTGCCTCCATCGCCTCGCTTCTGCCCACCACGGTTGTAGCGACGCATTCCACTGCCGCGCCCGGTGCCGCGCCGGGAACGCCCGCCTCCTGGAGAGCCCTTGACCCGCCCTGGTTTTTGTCCGGGCTTGGGACGTGCCTTCTCGAAATGGTACGGTTGGTCTTCCAGGACTTCAATCTCCTCGCCCAGAAGCTGTTGAATGCCCACCAAATACCCTGATTCTGTTTCATCGCAAAATGAGTAGGCCAATCCTTCTCGTCCTGCCCGTGCCGTTCGGCCGATGCGATGGATGTAGACCTCCGGTTCATTGGGAAGGTCGAAATTGAACACGTGCGTGATGTCTTCTACATCGATGCCGCGACTGGCGATATCGGTGGCCACCAACACAAAGACGTCGCCTTTCTTGAACGAAGCAAGAGCCTTCGTACGAGCGGTTTGGCTCTTGTCCCCGTGAATGGAATCGGATGGAATACCGACCTTGCTGAGCTGCTTCGCTAAACGGTTCGCGGCGTGTTTCGTTCGTGTGAACACAATGCCACAAGACACCATTTGCCCCTCGATAAGATCGATCAGCAACTCCCGCTTGTCACTTTTCTGGACGAACGCAATGTACTGCTCAATCCGGTCGGTGGTGGGCGCTTCTGGACTGATGTCGACCTCAACAGGACGGTGAAGCATTCGTCCGGCCAAGGTTCCAATGGCTTTGGGCATGGTAGCACTGAACATGAGATTCTGACGCTTTTTTGGGACAAGGGCAAGAATACGCTCAACGTCCTTGCTGAAACCCATGTCAAGCATGCGGTCAGCCTCATCCAAAACGAAGTGTTCCACACAGCTCAAATCAAGGTGTCCTTGATTGTGTAGGTCAAGAAGCCGCCCCGGCGTTGCTACCAAAATATCCACCCCTCGTCGGAGTGCTTTGACCTGAGGCGACTGACCAACCCCGCCGAAGATGACGGTTGAGTACAAGGGAAGATGGCGCCCATAAACGCGGAGTCGCTCAGCAATTTGGGCTGCCAGTTCCCTGGTCGGGGTGAGCATGAGTGCCCGGATGGGGCGCCCAGAGCCCGGTTGTTCACCGGCGAGGTGATGGAGAATCGGGAGAGCAAAAGCTGCCGTTTTTCCCGTACCGGTTTGTGCGATGCCCATGACGTCGCGGCCCGACATGAGGGCTGGAATCGTTTCGGCTTGAACCGGCGTAGGGGTTTGATAACCTTCGGAATCCAACGCTTCCAAAATTCGTTCATCAAGTTCCAAATCGCTGAAGGTTGACATGCCGATGCCTCAAGGACGAACACCCCGCGACCGTAGCCTTCGGACCAACCGCTCCATTCCGGCCTCCAACCCCCTCCCTATGAACACCGAGGGTCGCAATCAAGGCAAACGCAGCATTCGGTTTGATATCCATAAAAACCAACCATGGGTTTCTTGTTCCTGACATCGGTTTCGGGTCATGGACCGGCCTCTTCATGTCGTAACCGGCGCGTTCGGCTACTCGGGCCGGTGGATTGCTCACCACTTGCTGAAGGAGGACGTGCACGTTCGAACGTTGACCAACGCCGTAGGGCGGGACGATCCCTTTGATGGGAAAGTGGAAGTGCACGGCCTTGATTTCAGCGACATGGACCGATTGGTCGACTCTTTGCGTGGTGCTGAAGTGCTCTACAACACGTATTGGGTCCGCTACAACAAGCGCGACAAGCAATTCGCTCACAACACCGCCGTAGAAAACACGCGACGGTTGTTTGAGGCAGCAAGCCTGGCCGGCGTCAAGCGCATCGTCCAATTCTCCGTAGCCAACCCGACGAAAGCGCCGAATTGGACGTATTTTGAAGGCAAGGTGGAAGTTGAGCGATTGTTGGAAACATCGGGCCTCTCCTACGCCATTTTACGTCCGACGGTCCTGTTTGGTGGCCATCGAAACGTCCTCATCAACAACATCGCTTGGATGCTCCGACGGTTCCCCGTATTCGGCGTCTTTGGATTTGGGAATTATCCGATTCAGCCGGTTCATGTTGAGGACGTGGCAGAGGTGGCCATCGCCCAAGGCAAGGCCAAAGAGAACGCCATCGTTGACGTCACGGGCCCCGAGACCTTTCGCTACAAAGATTACATTCGCCACATGGTGAAAGCCATGGGATTGAGGCGGATGATAATCCCCATACCGCCGCTGGCCGGGTGGATGTTTGGAAGGGTGTTGGGTGTGTTCCTGCAAGACGATGTCATCACTCGCGCCGAAATCAAAGGCCTTCGTCAAGGATTGATGGCTTCGACGGCCCCTCCAGTGGGCACGCGTTTGTTCTCACAATGGATTGCAGAGCACGGAGCGTCCTTTGGTAAACGCTATCAAAACGATTTGAAAGAGCGGCGCTACAAAACGCCTTGATTACAGCCCGAGGGCATCGGGCTTGACACCGGAGGAAAATCGCGTGACTGTACCATCGTTCTCGATGAGGAATTTTTCAAAATTCCAACGAATATCGCCATCGTGACCTTTGGCGTCAGCGGTGCGGCAAAGGGCATCGAAGAGTGAAAGGCGGTCCACCCCGTTCACATCGGCTTTCGCCATGAGGGGAAAAGTCACGTTGTAGGTAGAGGAGGTGAATTCACAAATCTCCTCATGTGTTCCAGGCTCTTGACGGCCGAATTGGTTGCACGGAAAACCGACGACAGTCAAATCCTCGTGGGCCTCGTGAAGGGACTGGAGGCCAGCGTATTGTGGCGTTGCTCCACAAGCACTGGCCACGTTCACCACCAGCCAACGGTTGCCGCCGAGTGCTCGGAGGGTGGTTTGTTCGCCGTCCATGTTCTCGAAGGGGATGTCAAGTGGATTGTCCATGATTTATTTTCCACGCCCATTAATTATCAATGTGTGGTTTACTGCAAGACAGGCAAATCCTCTTGAAGTGCCGGTTGGTGGTGGGGCCATGGACATTCTCATGGAGACCACCGCAGGCAACATCACGATCGAACTCTTTCACGGTAGCGCACCCGAAACCGTTGCGAATTTCGTTAAACTCGTCGAGATGGGGCACTACGACGGCCTCCACTTCCACCGCGTGATTGAAGATTTCATGATTCAAGGCGGATGCCCCCATTCAAAGGACCCCATGTCCCGACGCGCAGGCACCGGTGGACCTGGATGGCAAATTCCCTGCGAGCCATCGGCGCTCGCCCTAAAGCACGACAAACCAGGTGTTCTTTCCATGGCCAACGCTGGACGGAACACCGGTGGTTCGCAATTTTTCCTCACCACCGTCGCCACACCATGGCTCAACGGAAACCACGCCGTCTTTGGAGCGGTGAGTGAGGGCATGGACGTGGTTCACACCATCGAGCGATGCCAAAAATTGCCAGGTGACCGCCCCGCTCAACCTCAACAAATCATCCGCTGCACCGTCGTAGAGTGACCCTCGCTCGGAGCGTGAAGGTTTGGTAGTTCTCGCCGTGCACGGAGGTGCAGGTGGCGACGGCCCGTGGCGCGGCATGACCGATGCAGACCCCCAGCGAGTCGCTTGCATGCAAACGCTCCTGAGCAAACTTGGTGCGCGCCTCGCCTCGGGTGAACTCACAGCGACCGAAGCGGTGACCTTAGCGGTTGAAGCCATGGAAGACGAACCGTTGTTCAACGCCGGAAAAGGGTCGGTGTTGGATGAAAACGGAGAGGTGAGCATGGACGCCAGCATCATGCGAGGCATGGACCAAGCGGCTGGCGCCGTCATCGGCGTGAAGACCTCACGCCACCCGATACGAGTGGCACATCAGCTGTTGGCCAAAGGGTGGCCCGTGATGTTGACCGGTTCGGCCGGCGACCGATTTGCTGAGGAAGTGGGGCTTGAACAGGTGGAATTGCCATGGCTCAAAACCGAACTGCGTCAAGCGCAGTGGGCCAAATGGAAAGACCAACGCCTCCGTCCCGGGGCAACCGACGAGGAGGATGCTTTGCTGGACCACGATGGAGATGAAGACGGGTGGGGCACGGTTGGAGCGGTGGCCTTGGACGTCCATGGAAACGTGGCTGCAGCCACGTCCACCGGTGGAATGACCGGGAAGCCGGCCGGACGCGTTGGCGACACGGGCATCATCGGAGCGGGCACCTGGGCAGACGCCAGCATAGCGGTTTCATGTACCGGGATTGGTGAGGCGTTCATTCGAACGGCGGCGGCCCATTCAATGGCCATTCACCACCGCACGACGTCCTTGACACAGGCAGCAGAGCATGTGTTGGATGAGGTGGAACCGTTTGGTGGCCGGGGAGGATTGATTGCCCTCAACAACCAAGGCGACGTGGTCATGCCATTCCAAACGATGTTGATGTACCGAGGGGTCTTTCAAGATGGCAGGGTGCAAGTTGGCATTGGACCGGAGTTCATTCAATCATAAACGCCCCTAAGTTCATGACCTGTTAGGCGGACCGGAGGCTTATGCCTGTGGATGCGGATGAAGCCTTGCGCAGAGCAACGTTGATTCGCAGCGACCCTTCACTTCGAGGCATATCCCGCCGCAATGCAGCGACCGAAGAAGGTGAAATCCGGTGGGAGTACCTCGCACCTGATGGTGAACCCGTTGAAGAGGAAGACATCATTGAACGCTGGAATAAAATGGGGTTGCCCCCGGCGTGGGAAGACGTTTGGATTTGTCCCAATCCACGAGGTCACATCCAAGCAACTGGCAGGGACGTGAAGGGCCGATTGCAGTACCGATACCATTCGGATTGGACGGAGATCACGACCGAAATGAAGTACGATGACGTGGTGTACTTCGCCTCACAACTCCCTCGCCTCAGGCGTCAAGTTGCACGAGACTTGGAGTCGGGGGGAATGACCCTCAACACGGTCGCCGCCCTTGTGGTTCGATTGATTGACCTTTACAACATCCGAGTGGGGTCGGATGAATACGCGAAATCCAACGAATCCTACGGTTTGACCACCCTCAAATCCATGCACGTGAAACACATCAAAGGAGACGACGCAGAAGGACGTCATGATGCTGTTTTCTCCTTCACGGGCAAGTCGGGCAAGGATTGGGAAATCACCATCAAAGACGACTACCTTGTGGATTTGATTCTCAAAACCAATCGTCTCGGGGCGAAGAACGCTGACCTGTTCATGTACATCTCGGACGCTGGAAACGAGGTTGACCTCAAGGCAGAGCACATCAACCAGTACATTCGTGAGTCGAGCGGTATGGCATTCACGGCCAAAAATTTCCGAACATGGGCGGCGACGTACCGTTGTGCAGAACGCTTGGCCTTCCTGGCCACGCCAAAAACCAGCCAAGAGATGAAAAAATGGATGAGGTCCATTCCGAAGGTTGAATCGATCAAGAAATTGTGGAGCAAAGGTGATTGGACACCTCCTGCCAGTGAAGCCGCCAGGAACAAAGCCATGCTGGCCGTGATTGATACTGTCGCTGCCGACCTCGGAAACACACGAACCGTGTGCCGTTCATCCTACATTCATCCGTGGTTCCTCGAGGCTTGGGCAGAAGGCCAGTTGGCTGGAAAATGGGCTGAATTTGAGGAGATGCGCGCCATGGGAAACATGACCGGTGGCGAAAGTACCGCTCTTCGAATCTTGAAAGCGGTCATCAAAAGTTGAGGTTGTTGGCGATTGAGTCGCCTTGGTCTGGGTTGCGCATTACTTATTAAACGCCTCCTCCGGAATGAAAACATGGCAAAACACCGAGCGGGCGACCGTCGAATTATCAGCATCAGTCTTCCCGAAGACTTGGCAAAAAAACTTGATCGTAAAGTAGGCAAAGGCCGAGCTGAGGGTCGATCTGCCACCATTGCTCGATTGATTCAACAGGGGCTGGAAGAAAAACCATCCCCGGTTTCAACGCCCCCTGTCGAAGCGCGTCGCGCCGAGGCGAACGAAGGAGACGTTCGAGTTGAATCCGACACCATGGGTGAACTCAACGTCCCCGCCGACCGTTATTTTGGATGCCAAACCGCTCGTTCCTTGCTCAACTTTGACATCGGCCATGACACCATGCCGTTGGGTGTAGTTCGCGCCTTTGGCGTGTTGAAGCAAGCCGCTGCAAAGACCAACGTGGCGCTCAAACAACTCGACCCTGAGGTTGGCGACCTCATCATCGCTGCATCGCAAGAGGTCATTGATGGACACCTCAACGACCACTTTCCTCTCCGTGTTTGGCAGACCGGAAGTGGCACCCAGTCGAACATGAACACCAACGAAGTGATCGCCAACCGAGCCATCGAGATCGCAGGGGGAGTCTTGGGCTCCAAATCACCCGTTCATCCCAACGACCACGTCAATCGGGCTCAATCGTCCAATGACACGTTTCCAACCGCCATGCATATTGCGGCTGCCGAGGCGTTTACACACCGCTTGCTTCCAAGTGTCCGCGCCCTGCGAGATGCTTTGCACGCCAAATCCGAAGCGTGGCGCGACATCGTCAAAATCGGCCGCACCCACCTCATGGACGCCGTCCCTCTCACCCTCGGACAGGAAGCATCGGGTTGGGTTGCTCAATTGGATGCCGACCTCCGACGACTTGATTTTGCCCTGGATGATCTGTTTGAACTGGCGCTCGGTGGAACGGCCGTGGGGACGGGCCTCAACGCCCATCCACTTTTCGCGCAGATGGTGGCCGATGAAATCGCCAACATCACAGGCCTGACCTTTTGCTCTGCAGAGAACAAATTCGCTCAACTGGCTGCTCACGATGCCATCGTTGCAGCATCCGGGGCACTGAACACCTTGGCGGCGTCGCTGATGAAAATTGCCAACGACGTTCGCTGGTTGGGCTCTGGCCCTCGTTGCGGACTCGGTGAATTGGCTTTGCCGGCCAACGAGCCGGGTTCGTCCATCATGCCTGGAAAGGTGAACCCGACCCAATCCGAAGCCATGACCATGGTGTGTTGCCAAGTCATGGGCAACCACACAGCCATCACCATCGGGGGAAGCCAAGGCAACTTCGAATTGAACGTCTTCAAGCCACTGATGATTCACAATTTCATGCACTCCGTGGACCTGCTCACGGATGCATGCCGAACCTTCCGAACCCGCTGTGTTGAGGGTTTGGTGGCCGTTGAGAGCAACATCCAATCCCATTTGGAAAATTCACTGATGCTGGTGACGGCCCTCAACAACCACATCGGATACGACAAGGCGGCCAAGATTGCCAAAAACGCGCACGAAAAAGGAACGACCCTTCGGGAATCTGCGCTTGAGTTGGGCTACTTGACCAACGATGAGTTCGATGATTGGGTTCGCCCCGAGCGGATGACGGGCCCGAATCAACGCTGAGTCAAGAACGGCGTAAGGCCCGAAGTTTAGCTTGGAGGGCAGAAGTCCGCTCATCGGTCTGTTCCGCCATTGAAGGCGCCTGGCTGTTCAGGCGGCGGTGCAGCATTTCACGGTCCCAAACGTGCACTTGCCCGTCTTCGCATCCGATGGCAGCCCGCTCCTGAGTGCCGTGCATGCTCCGCACTTTGGCAAACTCACCTGTCGCAACTTTTCCGCCTTGGTCGGTGGCCCAAACATTGAGTCTACTCCCCTGGCCATCATCACGGGCCAACCACAGAAGTGAGGCTCCGTTTTGCTCCATGGCTTCGGTTTGGGCTGACACCGGTGAGCCAGAAGATGACCAACACTTCTCGCCTTTTTCCGTTCGACCAACGGCAAGGCCAGCATCGGTA
>CEQX01068393.1_pt1 | contig 13792 bp, 1 predicted proteins | sample 356261 | NCBI WGS metagenome assembly CEQX01 (sample SAMEA2621076, study PRJEB7988) | marine metagenome | isolation source: saline water (ENVO:00002010), including | reverse complement strand
AGACAAAAATTACAAATGGTCTACTTACATACGGTTCATCAACTGATATTAACAAATTTGGTGGAAGATTTAAATATAGTAAGGTGTTGAATGTTATTGATAAGATTGATGATGCGATTACTTCAAATATTACAAGAGTTAGAATTAGAAGAAACCTAAGAGCATTAACAAATCAATTTGCTCAATATGAATTATGTTATGGTAATAGATTCTATATCAATCCAGAAGGTAAAAATATAAAAAGCACTGGATTTACGATTCAAGGAGTAAATGATATGGTGTATTTTACAGATATACCAAACAGAAATCCTGATGGTACATTAGATGGAAGTGGAAAGGGTATTTTAGCTATTGTAAAGGGTGATAATGAATTATCACAAGGTCAGTTGGTAGTTGCTTCTGCAGGTATTGTTGATTATGCACATGGAGAAGTAATCATATCAACGGTTAATATAACATCAACTCAAAGATCAAATAATATTGTGGAAATTCAGGCATTCCCCGAATCAAATGATATTGTAGGATTAAAAGACTTGTACTTGAGTTTTGCTGTTGGAGATAGTGCCATAAATATGGTTAAAGACACTATTACATCTGGTGAACAGATTTCTGGTGTTGGATTCAAGGTTACATCAAGTTACGCAAATGGAGCATTGGTAAGAGGATAATATGATAACCACTGGAATTGATAAGAGAGTCAAAGTCCAACAGATAATCGAAAATCAAATACCTGAATTTTTATTATCTGAAAGTCCAAAGGCAGTAGATTTTTTAAAACAGTACTATATTTCCCAAGAATATCAGGGAGGTCCGATTGACTTAACTGATAATCTGGATCAGTATATAAAATTAGATAATTTAACACCCGAAGTTGTTGTTGGTGAAACTAAGTTAACAAGTGGTATTACAACCACTTCAACAACTATAAATGTTAGTAGTACAAAGGGATTTCCTAATGAATATGGTCTTTTCAAGATTGAAAATGAAGTCATAACATATACTGGAATTACAACTAATAGTTTTACTGGTTGTATTCGTGGTTTTAGTGGAATTACAACATATCATGCAGAAAATAATCCAACAGAATTAATTTTTACAGACTCAGATGCAATTAATCATGATAATGATGCAACTGTAGTTAATTTAAGTGCATTATTTTTAAAAGAATTTTATAATAAGACCAAAAAACAACTTACACCTGGTTTAGAAAACTCTAAATTTGTTAATAATTTAGATGTAAGCAATTTTATCAAAAATTCAAAATCTTTATACCAATCAAAAGGTACAGAAGAGTCATTTAGGATTTTATTTAATGTCTTATACAATGAAAATCCTAAAGTTGTTGATTTAGAGCAATATTTAATAAAACCATCATCTGCAGAGTATATAAGACGAGAGATTGTATTAGCAGAGGCATTATCGGGAAATCCACTAAATTTAGTGGGACAGACAATCGTTAAATCAACCGACTCTGCAACTAGAGCTTCAATATCTGAAGTTGAACCTATAACAAGAAAGGGAAAGGTATATTATAAAATTGCATTATTCGTTGGTTTTAATGAAGTAGATCTAATTGAAGGAACTTTTAACATTCCAGGTAAAACAAAGTCAATTGGCAATGTTTCAGTAGGTTCTTCCGTAATTACAGTTGATTCTACTGTTGGATTTGGTCAAACTGGAACTTTAGTTTCAGGTATTAGTACTAATATTTACTACAGTGACAAAACAGTCAATCAATTTCTAGGATGTCAGAATATTATTGATAATATATCATCTACTGATGATGTAAGAACAAATGAGTTTTATTTTGGATATGAAAATGGAGATTTAAGTAAAAAAGTTGAAGTAAGATTAACAGGTGTATTATCTAAATTTGTTCCTACCTCAGATATTCGTTTATTGACAGATGGTGAAAAAATAAGTGTTAGAAATGTTGGTGAAAAAATATTAAATCCTACTGAAAGTAGAACAAAAAAACAAATTTTTGCAAATTCATGGATTTATAATACATCATCAAGATTTTTAATAAAAAGTATATCTGGTTCTAATCTTGTCTTATTCACAAAAGATATTGATAAATCAAGTTTAAAAGTTGGTGATAATATTGAAATATTGTTTAGAAATGAAGAAACTCAGATAGCAACAGGAATTGTAGGTAATATTGATAAACCAACAAGCACTATTTCTATTAATAATCTAACAAATGCATCAGGAATAACAGTATTCCCAGATCCAAATAGAGAATATGATCTAAGAAGAGTTATAAATCGTGCTTTTAGTAACACAGCAGATGTAGAATTTGGTAATAATGTTTTAACTAGTGATATTACTAATGTTTACAATGAATCAGATACTAATTTTTATGTTGCATCCAACTCTTTACCATCATATCAAATAACAGCATCTTTACCAAAAGCAATATTACCAAATGCTATTGCAGGAAACGAATTACCTCAATCTGGTTATGATCCAAATACACTTAAATATAATATTTTATCATTCCCAAGTCCAGTTCCATTTATAACTGGAGATGAGATATTCTATACAGCACAAGGATCTGTATTACCAAATTTACCAGAATCTTCGTATTTTGTTGAAGTATTAAGTAATCAAAACCAAATACGTCTTTATAGATCAAGATCTTTTATACCTATAGGTGATTATGAAGAGTTTGAAGCATTACCATCGGGTTCAGGTACTCATACATTTTCATTAGTTGGTATTCTTGAGCAAGAAATAGCAGCTCAAAAACTATTTAAAAAGTTTCCTCTCAATCCAAATTTAACAAATTCTTCATCAGTATTAACAACACCAGGCACCACTGGTATGTTGATAAATGGAGTTGAGATAAGAAATTACAAATCTGATGATAAAATATTTTTTGGACCACTAAGTAAAATTGATTTGCTTAATGGTGGAAGCAATTATGATGTTGTAACACCACCTAATATTCAATTATCATCTCCTGGTGTAGGTAATACCACTGCTTTGATAAGACCAGTTGTTACTGGTGAAGTAAAAGAAGTTCAAGTTGATCCACAAGATTTTGATATCCAAAAAGTGATAACAGCTACTATTGAAGGTGGAAATGGATCTGGTGCAATACTTGAACCTATATTATCAGAAAGAAGAAGAGAAATATCATTTGATGCAAGATTATTAACAGAATCAGGTGGTGTTGACAATGTTGATGAAACCATCACATTTTTAGATAATCACAATATTGTTAGTGGTCAACCTCTTGTTTATGATAGAAACAATAATCCACCTTTAGGTATAGGAACAGTAGGTAATGATAGTGGTACATCTGTTGTAGGATTAGGAACAACTACTTTAGTTAATGCTGCGACATACTACCCATCAGTTATTAATCCAACTACTATTAAATTGTTCCAAACAGAAACTGATTTTAATTCTGGTATTAATACTGTTGGTTTTACAACTTCTAATAAAATTGGTATTCATAAATTTAAACTTTTAAGTGATCAAAAAACATTAAGTGATATTAAAGTTATAGACGGTGGAAGTGGATATCAAAATAGACAAGTTTTTGTTAAACCAACTGGTATAAACACAATTACAAATACAATCCATTTTGATAATCATGGATTTAATCAGGGTGATAAAATTGTTTATTCAACAGCAGTTGGAATTGGATCAACATTACCAACAACAATTACAGGTTTAACTACATCAACAGGTATAACTACAACTACTACTTTCTACCAAGTAATAAAGGTAAATGATAGTGCATTTAGAATTGTAAATGCAGGTCTTGGTGGAACTATTAAATCTGAATATAATAGAAGAGACTATTTAAAGTTTTCAGATAAAGGAACAGGATTCCAAGTATTTAAATATCCTGATGTTAAATTAAATTTAAAATATGAACTTTCTAATACTTCAGTTGGAGTTATTACTGCAACACCTGTGGTAAGAGGTTCTATCACTGATGTTTTATTATATGAAGAAGGATCAGGATATGGTTCTGATATTTTAAATCTTGAAAAATCTGTAGCTGTAACTGTAAAAACAGGAAAGGAAGCACAATTAAAACCAATTGTAACTGATGGAAAAATATCTTATGTAGAAGTACAAACAAAAGGTCGTGAATATGAATCTGCTCCAGACTTAGAAGTAGTTGGTATAGGAACTGGATTAGGTGCAAAATTAAGGGCTGTTGTATCTGATGGAAGAATAACAGATGTTATTATATTAGATGGTGGATTACAATATCAACAAGATAAAATTGATATTAAAGTTGTCCCACCAGGATCAGGTGCTAAATTAGAAGTTGGTACCAGAGGTCTTATAGTTAATACTTTTGCAAGATATGACATTGAAGCATTAGTAGAAACTAACAATAAATTAGAATATTCATTAGTTGGATACTCTACTCAAATAGGTAGTGATACTTTTGGAGATACTGGTGGAGGTCACTCACCAATTATTGGATGGGCATATGATGGTAATCCGATATATGGTCCATATGGATATAGTGATCCAAATGATGATAACTCTGCAGTTAGAATTTTAAATAGTGGATATGTATTAGATACATCTAATGTTGTTAATAGACCAAGTGGATTTAGTAATGGATTTTTTGTAGAAGATTATCAATTTACAAACGCAGGTGATTTAGACGTTCATAATGGTAGATATGGTAGAACACCCGAATATCCTAATGGAATATATGCATACTTTGTGGGTATCAATACAAATTCATTACTACCTGTTTTCCCATACTTTATAGGACATTCATATAGATCAAATCCATCTACAGAAAATTTCAATGTTAATCAAAATACTTTTGATTTTGATAATTCAAGTTTAATAAGAAATAGTTATCCATATAAAGTATCTGATGAATTTGCTGATAATGATTTTATAATCGAATCTAATGAAATTACATTACAATCATCAATTGTTGAATCAACAACATCAGGTTCTATTGACTCTATTAGTATTATTAATACTGGTGATAATTATGAGGTAGGTAATGTTGCTACTTTTGATAACACAAATACTAATGGTGGTGGTTTAAGTGTATCTGTAAAGAGTGTAGAGGGTAAACAAGTTTTATCAGTTGAAACAACTGTGGATACATATGAAAATACAGTATTTGTGTGGAGAAACTCTGAACATGTTGCTGCATATATTTCAACTGCTCCAAATTTAAATGGTGGTGATAATGTTATTATTTCTGGTTTAAGCACTTCTTCAATTAAAGGATTGACAGGAACACACCAAATAGGAATTAATACAGCTCAAACAATTGTATATCAAGATATACCTAACTCATCTACAACAGGTATTGTAACTGATATTTACGTTACGAATATACCAGAACATATTTCAGTTGGTAGTAGCATTGGTATTGGAACTGAAAAACTGTTAGTTTTAAATACATTTAACGAAAATAATATAATAAGAGTTAGAAGAGGTGTATCATCTGGTATTCATACAGTATCAACCTCAGTTAGTTTAATACCAAATTATTTTAATATACCACTTAGAACTAAGTTATTTGATTCAAGTGTAAAAGATCAAGTATATTTTAATCCTCATGAGTCTGTAGGGGTTGGAACAGTTGTTGGTTTAGGATCAACTGCAACATCAACATTAGGTGATTTAATTAGTGTGGTGTCAACTCCAACTCGCAGCATACGACTACCAAATCATCCATTTAAAACAAATCAAAGAGTTACATTAACAAAACCTAATGTGGGTTTTGCATTAACAGTTTCTAAAGACGATGGAGTAACAACATTTAATATACCTGAAAGTGGAAATAGTCAAGATATATTTGTAATAAGAAAATCAAAGGATTATATTGGAATAGTTACTCAAGTTGGTTTAACAACATCTTCTGATGGTTTATCATTTGTAGGTGATACTACAGTTGGTTCAAGTAGTTTTGAATATCTTTTAGAATCAAATCCAACTCAAATTACAGGAACTCTTCAAAGAATAGATGCAGTTGTTTCTGTATCAACAGCACATAATTTAGTTGATGGTGATATTGTCAATTTGTCATTAACACCAAGCGCATCAGTAGGTATTGGTACTTCTTCATCTATTGATCTTAGATTTGATGAGGGAACACAAGCAATATTGGTAAATCCAATATCTTGTCCTACAAGTGGAGTTACTACATCTACAAATACATTTAATATAGTTGAACATAATTTAGAAACTGGTGATAAAATTAAATATTCATCAACAAATGTATCAGATGGTTTAGTAAATAATGAATCCTATTATGTTTTTAAAGTTGATGATAATAATTTTAAATTAGGTGAAACCTTCAGTGATGTTACTAGTAATCCTGCTAGTGTAATAGAATTGAGCACAACTGGAGGGGTTCATGAATTTTCATTAATCAATCCTGAAATATCAGTTCTTAGAGATAATAATCTAGTTTTTGGAGTTGGTCATTCTTCATTAAATGGTTATGAGTTGAATATTTTCTACGATCAAGATTATAAGAATCAATTTGTATCGGTAGGTAACACTACAAACTTACAAGTTATAGGAGTAGGAACAGTTGGAGTAACTTCAACAGCTACACTTACATTAAATTATTCTAGTGATAATCCACCAGTTCTTTATTATAATCTTAAAAAATCTGGTTTTATTAGCACATCAGATACTGATGTTCAAAATTATAATAAAATTAATTATATTGACAGTAAGTATAGTGGACAATATAGTATATTTGATGTCCCTCCTGTAGTTGGAGCATCATATACTAACTTTACTATTTCTCTAAACGAAGTTCCAGAAAAATTATCATACGCATCAACAGAAACTAATGTTCTAAAATACACAACAAAATCAAGTAGAGCTAAAGGTCCTATTGATAAAGTTGGTATTGATTTTGGTGGTGTTGGGTATGATAGTTTACCATCTTTTGTAAGTATTGCATCTACACAAGGAACAAACGCAACTTTATTACCAGATTCTACAACAATTAATAGAGTAGATGATGTTAGAATAGTTAATCCTGGATTTGAGTATTCATCCGACCCTACTTTAAAACCAGAAGCATTTGTATCACCAGTTATATCAATTATTAATTCAAATACTATTTCATCAGTTGAAGTGGTTGATGGTGGAAAAAATTACACAACAATTCCTGATTTAGTAATAGTAAATCCAATCACAGGTCTTGAAGATAAATCTGGTGCAATAATATCTGGTAGATTAAACGGTAGTTCTTTAACAACAGTCGATGTAATTGTAGCACCTAAAGGTCTACAATCGGTAACTCATAAAGTATTTACAATTAATAACAGTAATGGATCTACAGTTAGCAAACTAGAGTATAATCCATTATCAGGTATAGCAACGTGTACACTTGTTACACCAGTACTAGGATTTTCAACTGCACCATTCTCAGTAAATGAAGAGATATTTGTTGAGGGTCTTCAAAAATTTGGAGATACTGGAACTGGATTTAATTCTTCTGATAATGGTTATAATTTCTACAAATTAACATCTGTAAGTAACACAAATCCAGCTACAATCGAATTTGATTTATCAAAATTTACTACGAATGCTGGTATTGCAAAAACAGTTCAAAATTCGTATGGTGTTGTTATAAGTAAAAATGATTATCCTGTCTTTGAAGTTGAACAAAAAATATCAAAATTTAGTATTGGTGAAAAATTATTAGCATTCGTTGGAACAGAATATGTACCAGTAGATATTATAGTTTCAGAATCAACAAATGAATTTATAAAAATTCAAGAGGAAACATCAGGTGCCTTTAATTTAGTTACAGGACAATTAATAAAAGGATTTGTTTCTGGTAACATTGGTAAGGTGTGTACTATCTCCAAAAATAGTGGTATTTTTGAAGTAAATTATTCACTTAGACAAGATCAAGGTTGGAATGATAATATTGGTAAATTAAGTCAAGATTATCAGGTCATACCCGATAATGACTATTATCAAAATTTATCTTATAGTGTTAAAAGTAAAATTACATATGAAGAATTAGTTAATCCAGTAAATAGATTACTTCATACTTCTGGTTTAAAAAACTTTGCTGATGTAGGAATAACTTCTGCAACTAGTGCTGGTATTACAACATCAAGTTTTACTGATGTGCTTGCACTTGATTTCATAGATGAAAAAAGAGTAGATACAATTAATAATTTTGATTTTGCTTTAGATATTGATACAGTTGAAGGTAAATCTAAATTCTTAAAATTAAGAAATACAAAACTATCACCATATATTGAATGTAGAACTAATAGAGTTTTAGAAATAGATGATATTAGTGGATTATTCTCCAATACTGCATCATCATTAACTCAATTCTTAGATCTATCAGTTAACACTCGTTATGCCACTTTCTTAATTCAGGCAAGAAATCCAAATAACAATAACACTCAAATATCAGATATAATTTTATATAAAGATGATTCAGACGTATTTACAGCTGAGAGAGCAAAAAATCATACTACATTATCTGAACTTGGTGAAATTGTAGGTCAAATTGATACATCAGATAATATTAGTTTAAAATTTACTCCAGATGATCCTGATAATAATGATTATGATCTAAAAATATTAGAGACATCATTTAATACAAATCTAACAGGTATTGGAACTCAATCAATAGGTTTCATTAATCTATCTGGTATAAACACAACTGTATCTACAGCAACTACATCTGTTATATTATCAACTAATGTTAATAATACAGAGGCATTGTTTGCATCAATCGAAGTCAATAACGTCACATCAGATGCAACTAATTTTGTAGATTTATATTTAACTCACGATGGGACAAATTCATTTATTTCTGAATTTTATGCGGATAGCATAGATGGACCAACTTCTAATTTTATTGGTACATTTATTTCAAATATTGAATCAAATATATTGACATTATCATTTGAAAATGATCAAGCAAATGAAGTATTGGTAAGATCAAGAGTAATTGGTATTGGGACAACTGCTGCAGGTATTGGAACATATAGATTTAAATTATCTGGTCAATTAGATGGCACAGAGAAGACAAGTAGATTTGAGTCTAATTTCTCAAATGTTTCTACATCTTCCACTATTGCATCCTTTACAGAAAATGAAATTTCTTCATTAAAAGGATTTGTAAGAGTATCAAGTGGTTCTACTAGTGCATTGCATCAGGTTTTAGTTGCACATGATTCAACTGATGCTCATACAGTACAGTATCCATTCTTGTCTATAGGAAGCACATCAGGTATTGGAACATTCTCATCAACAATTGTTGGAAATGATTTAAATCTCAACTTCCATCCAGATCCATTGTATAGTGGTGGAACTAATAGTGTTGAGGTACAAACATTTACTGAAGCATTTAATTCAAAAACTGATTTATTAAACATACCACCTGATCTACAATACGGAACAGTTACTGAGTCATTATCATTTGCACAATATGATGCAATTAATGGAACAAGATCTAATAAAACAAGTTTTGTTCTTCAAAGTGATTCAAAACCAATATTCCAAAAACAATTTAATCCATCTGACACAGCAACATTAAATGCAGAAACTGGTGTATTCACAATTATTGATCATTTCTTTGAAACTGGTGAGAGATTAGTATATAATCCTGGTTCAACTTTTGAAGGAATAACATTATCAGGAATTGCAACTGCTGGTGGTGCTTTAGGATCAGAAGTATATGCAATTAGAGTTAATAAAGATACTTTAAAAATTGCAAAAACACACCCAGATTCATTAGCTGGTATAAGTGTTACATTTACTAGTGTTGGAACTGGTAATGCCCATGAATTTGAAATGTTTAAAAAGAATGAAAAGGCATTATTATCAATTGACGGTGTAATTCAATCTCCAATAGCATTTACACCAATAACTACTGATTTAGAATACAATATAAACAATTCAGCAACAACATTTAGTGTTACTGGATTATCATCAATAACTTCAGGTGATGTTATCAAAATTGATGATGAATTTATGAAAATAACTACCGTTGGTCTAGGAACTACATCAGTTGGACCAATTACAGAATCGGGTTCTGTTAATTTATTGGTAGTTGAAAGGGGATCTATTGGATCTGCTGCAACAAGTCATTCATCTGGAGCAACAAGTAGATTATTCTCAGGTGGATATAATATTGTAGATAGCACTATTCACTTTACTGAAGCACCTAGAGGAACTAATACTACTCAAAAAACACAATCAAATCTTGATCCTCTTAAATCTAAATTTAATGGTAGGGTATATCTTAGACAAGATTATAGTACAAATACAATCTTTGATGATATATCAGATAGTTTCACTGGAATTGCAGCTACACTTCCAGTAAAAGTTGGAGGTGCAAGTACATCTGGTATACAAACTGGTAGCACATTGCTTTTATTAAATGGAATATTCCAAACTCCATCAACATTTAATAATTTGGGTAATAATTATGAGTTTGCAGAATCTGCTGGAGTAAGTAATGTTGTATTTACTGGTATAACATCATCTAATGGTACAAAAATTGTAAGTGATACAGATGTAAATCAAAATCAACTACCAAGAGGTGGTGTAATTGTTTCATTGGGATCTACTGGTGGATTGGGTGTTGCAAATCTTGCACCTGCAAAAGTTAAAGCAACTACAAATGGAAGTGGTGCGATTATAGGTATTGTTGGTCTTAATACAACTGGCAATTCATTTGGTATTAGCACAGCATCATTTAATCATTTAACAGGTCAACTTCAGGTTACAACTTCAGGAAATCATGGATTTAGAAACATTAATGAATTTGTAAGATTTGATGGTCTAACATTTACTCCATCATTAACAATACCAGCAGATAAGTCATTCAGTGTAACTGGAATTTTATCAGCAACAACATTTACAACTGACATTGGTGTTCAGTCACAAGCACGTACTTATGTTGGAAATGGAACTGCATTTGAGTATTTGGCAGATCTAACATTCGGATCTGGATATCGTAATCCAGTTTCTGTTGCAGTTACAGATTTATCTGGAAATGGAGCAAGTGCAGATATTACAGCAGAAGTTGTTTCTAACACACACGTATTTGTAAGTGCAGCAACCAATGCTGTTACAGTGACTGGAGGTTCTCCTATAACTCCTACAGGTGCTACTTATGATCCAGCAACAGGAAATTTAGTAATTACAAAGGCATCTCACGGTTTAACCACAAGTGATACAGTTGGTCTTGCAACTAACTCATTTGTATTCAGATGTGCTCAAGATAACTTCTCAACTGATCACTCATATCCTCGTTCTGGTCCTACCCCAAGTTCAGCTGGTGGAGATCCAGCACACAACGCAACTTTAGCAATAACTGCAAAAACAACTAATACATTTACTGTAAATGTTGGTATTACAAATACAGGTACAGGTGGTGCACTTAAATTTAACATTAACAATGCAGGTACTGGGTATACACAACCACAAATTCAAGTTTCTGCACCATCATATACAAATCTACCAATTACTGGAGTTTCAAGAAGAGGTATAGGATCTACAACTGATACAGGAACAGGTGCAACAATATCAGTTGAAGTAGGTGCTGCAAATACTACAGTAGGACTAGGATCAACTTCATTCGTAGTTTCTAACTTCAAACTAGAAAACAATGGATATAACTTTAAAGTTGGAGATGTATTTAAACCTGTTGGATTAGTAACTGATAGATTTTTAAATACTTCACAATTAATCAATGATTTTGAATTAACAGTTACAGATGTATTCAGAGATCAATATTCATCTTGGAACTTCGGACAATTTGACTTTATTGATTCTATTAAAGATCTACAAGATGGTCAAAGAAAGAGATTCCCAATACTCTTTAATTCAAATTTACTCAGTTTTGAAGTAGATGAAAATAATCCAGATTCATCACTCATTGATCTTGATGCGTTACTACTAATATTCGTTAATGGTGTTGTTCAAGATCCAGGTGATGCTTACACATTTGATGGAGGTACATCATTTGAGTTCTCACAAGCACCAGATCCTGAAGATATAATTGATATTTTCTTCTATCAAGGAACAGCAGGTGTAGATTCAGTTCAAGTTGCTGCTGGTTCTTCTGTATCACCAACTGTGAAAACTGGTGATGTGGTTCAGATCTTTAAATTAAATAATGATAGTGGAATTACAACAACTCAAGATCAAAGAACAATATTTGCTATTTCAGCATCTGATGAAGTTGAAACTAATTTATATACAGAAGCAGGTGTTGATGAAAGAAACTTTAAACCATTAACTTGGATAAAACAAAAAGTTGATAAAAAAGTAAGTGGTGAAATTGTATTTAAAACTAGAGATTCATTAGAGTCACAAGTTTATCCAACAGCAAAAATTATTGATGATATAACAACCACTGGTAATGAATTATATGTTGATAATGCAAAATTCTTTAATTATGAGGAAGATTTCTCCAATTTGGTCATAGGTAGTGTTGGTGGACTAATTGTTGGATCTACTAATCCAGTTGCAGCAGGATTAACAGCAATTGTATCAGTAGCTGGTACAATAACATCACTTTCAATAACAAATGGAGGTAGTGGTTATGTTGGATCTACAACTTCCATCTCCATATCAGCTCCTCATGCTATAGGAGTTGGTGTAGGAACGACTGCAACCGCAACCGCAACCATTACAAATGGTGTAATTACTAATACAACAATTACTAATCCTGGTTTTGGTTACACTAGTTCTGCTTTACCTCAAGTATTGGCACCTTTACCAAATCCAATTAAAGAGGATATTAATACAATAACCACTGTAGAAGGATTTGATGGTGATATTGTTGGAATTGCAGTTACTGATGGTATAGGACATCCTCTTGCCCTTAAATTTACATTAAATGCTGATTTAACAAATAATCCCAACTCAGTCCTTACTGATTTGAAGGTTGGATATCCTATATACATATTTGACACACAAGTTGGTCATGGTGTAACCTCTGTTGTTAGTGACAACTCAACAATTGTCGCAACTGGAACCACATGTGTTGATAATATCTACTTTGTCAATGCATTTAACAGTGGTGTTGGTATTATTACTTGCAACATTATGACTGGTGTAAATACAACTGGTATTAACACTTCAGTTGGTTTAGGAACTGCTATTGGTGGATTCTCATGGGGTAGACTTTCAGGGTTTACACGAGGAGAAAATCCTGTATCAATAGGAGTAACTGGATTAACAATAGACTCTGGATTAACGACTTACCCATCTATTCAGAGAAGAGATTTTGGTCTTAGGGACAACGGTTCATTAAGAAAGGATCTTGGGTAGTATAAATATAGAAAAAAGCTAATGATATGGCTGCAATTGTAACAGATCAATTTAGAATTCTAAATGCAAATAATTTTGTAGAGACAGTAGATAATTCTGCTAACTCATATTATGTTGTAGTTGGTTTAGCAAATCCAGCTCTTGCAGTCGGTTTTGGTAGAACAACGGATTGGAATACTAATACACCTAATCCAGTTGATAACTTCAACTATATGAATCACGTTGGAGATACTCAAATATTTGGTAAAAAAGTAACTGGTGCTAACGTAAGAAGATTAATAACAAGAAAAAATTGGACACAAGGAACAAGATATGAAATGTATCGACATGATTATAGTGTTTCAAGTCCTTCACCAATTACAAACTCAACAAGACTATACGCATCAAATTATTATGTAATGAATAAAAACTTTGATGTGTATGTGTGTATTGATAATGGATCTTCTGGTATTAGCACATCTGGTAATGCTTCACAAGATGAACCTTTATTTACAGATTTAGA
>CEQX01002467.1_pt1 | contig 13823 bp, 16 predicted proteins | sample 356261 | NCBI WGS metagenome assembly CEQX01 (sample SAMEA2621076, study PRJEB7988) | marine metagenome | isolation source: saline water (ENVO:00002010), including | reverse complement strand
GCAACGGGAGGTACTGTTGCTGCTTCTGTACAACTTTGTCAGAGAATAGGGGCATCTGTGTTGGGAGGGATTTTTTTGATTGAATTGGATGGACTAAATGGGTCGGAAAATTCGGGAATAGAAACCCACGCTCTACTAAATTATCCAGCGTAACTAACCATGAATAATTGATCTGAAATGGCTTAATCTCTCATTAAATTTCGATTCTTCCAAATTTGCTAATGAGTTTGTACCAAAAGATTCCAAGGTAAATGATGCAGTTACTGTTGCTATTTCGAGAGATGTTCGTAATTCATCAGTACTAATTGGACCTGTTCCTTTGGATAGATGGCTGGCAATCGAGCCTGCAAAGGTATCCCCACAACCCGTTGGATCTACAACTTCAGAAACAGGATATGCTGGCATAGAAATAATTCCATCTGGGTGAAGAGCTAGTACACCATGTTCTCCTCTTTTCACTATCAAATAGGTTGAATCAATCATTGAACGAACATGGTAAGCCGCACGAACGAGATTGTCGTCATTAGCTAACATTCGTACCTCACCATCATTTATGATCACAAGATCGACTTTCCTCATTACAGAAAGGAGATCGTCCTTAGCGATTTGAATCCAGAGATTCATTGAATCTAACATCGAAAGACGTGAAGGTGGAGATTGATCTAATACATTTTTTTGAATGAAAGGATGTAAATTGCCACAGAATGTGATGGTGGGTGATTTCCAATTTTCAGGCACTTTGGGTTCAAAATGTTCGAATACATTTAGGTGGGTTTCATGTGTTTCTGCTTCCCCCATTGAACCGTGATATGAACCAATCCAACGGAATGTTTCTCCCTGTACTATTTCTAATCCAGTCAAATCTAATCCTGCGTTTTGGAGTAATTCTCTGTCTTCGAGTAAAAAATCATCTCCAACAACACCGACAATACCAACCGAACCACCATTAGAAATTCTACTGTGAAAAGAGGCGGCTAAACCACCATATGTTGCTGAACCACCTAATTCATTTTCAACAGAACCTGCAGGAGAGGTGACTGTGTCATATGCTAGGCTGCCGACGAGTAATACACTTTCATCCAAGATTTTCGACCGCCTGAAGGAGTATGTCTTGGTAGCAATAGGCTGCTGTTCCAACGCCACTAAGTAAAGCAATTAGAACGATTATTTTGAACCAGCGTCGTTTCTTTTTTGGTTTTGCGTCAACTGGATTGATTGGCATTAGGGGTTCAGGGGGAGGAGGTAAATCTTCTGGGATAGGTAATGGTGGAAGTGATTCAACAGATACTACTTCATCTCCATCGATTGAACGAACGTCTGGATATAATTCATCTAAATCCGATACTCCTGGAGCAGCAGGTATATCTCCCATTATCTGAGGCCATGCTTTGTCTAAATCCGACATAGTGAATGGCATTTCTAAAATAGCAACTGCTCCAGAACTAAATGCGACATCTTCTGCTGTTTTACGCCTGATTCTAGAACAAACATACACCAAACGAGCATTATCATCTGCCTCTCGGATTTCTAAACCAACTAAATGGCCATTCAATGGACCTGCCACATCCAATGAAAGAAAAACGATAGGAGGAGACGTTTTGCTCATTCTAACGTAAGTATCTACTGCACGATCTCCGTTCGGCTCATTCTCTATTTCATGGCCTCTTCTTCTGAGTAGATCATTGATACGACGGTGTGCGTTTCTCTCATTAATTACAACGAGAGTGGATGGTGTGGCGTCATCCGTCATGATGTGAAGGGGTCGGTTCGCCCACATGAAGGACGCGGTTCATTCTTCTTCCTGATGATTGTCACTATGAATCACTTCAGTAGGAGCTGATGAAGGATCAGTGTATGTTTTCTTCAATTCTTCTTGTCTTGCCATCTCCGCTTCGATTAGTTTTTGTTGTTCGGGCGCTTTAACAAAAATCATTCTGAGTTCAGATAGTGTTCCTTTGAGTAGTGTTTCTTCCATTGATGAAAGATTTCCAGATGTCTTAGATTGTACTGCCTCTATTGCATCAATGGCTGCCTTGGCCTCTCCGAGATTGAAATGTATCATTCCTTCATAATCAGGGATTGCGCCCATGTTCATCAATGCTGAACGTTGTAACATTTGAATTACAGAAAACAATCGTTCAGAGTGTTCATCTGAAAACATATCTGTTGGGCTATTCATTGAAACATCTCCTCAAGTAGCCAATCTGGATCAAATGGATGTAGATCGACATAATCTTGACCAACTCCTACCATTACAATTGGCCTACCAGTAACATGGGCAATAGAAAGTGCTGCACCACCTTTTGCAGTATCTAATTTACAAAGGAAAAAGCCATCAAAGTCCAACATTTCTTGGAAAACGGTTGCTTGTTCAATTGCATCGTTTCCAGCCAACGCATCTGCAACAAATAAAACAAGATGTGGTTGAGCAATACGGTGAACCTTTCGTAGTTCCTCCATTAGATTGCGTTTATTCTGCATCCTACCTGCAGTATCTACAATCACAACATCTGCATTCTTGGCACGAGCTGATTCTATTGCATCTCGTGCAATGGCTGCTGGGTCCCCTCCTCTTTGACTACTAACACAACGAACTCCCAATCTGTCTGCATGGGTTTGTAATTGATCTATAGCGCCTGCACGAAATGTATCTGCTGCAGCTAAAACTACATCATGTCCTTGTTGTGTAAATCTGTGTGCCATTTTAGCTACACTCGTTGTTTTCCCAACACCATTTACGCCCACTACCATCAAGATAACAGGCCCATCATCTTCGGATGACAATTTGCGAATTGTTTCGTCTAAATTCCAGTAACCAGAACGTAATAGAGAGCGTAAAGCTCGTTTCAAACTTGCTTCGAGAACTTTGGCCAAATCCGCTCCCTTACGTAAACGACTGCCAATTAATTCAACCTTCAATAAACTCAAGACAAATTCGATGGCGTCAATTCCCATATCTGCTTCTAACAGAATCATTTCCATTTCTTCCAACATCGTATCTAGCGCTGTTGATTCTTTGATTACTCTCCCACCTGTTTCTACGACGCCTCCTCCAAGATCTATCTCTAATTTAGCACCACTCTCCAAATCTATACTACTACTACCTAATGAGCCGCGTGGAGTGCTTTCAATCGAAACTAATTGACGGCCTGTTGTTGATCGTAAAACGTGTAGATCCACTTTACTTCCTATTGGACGGGTGTCTGTGGGTTGTTTTCTCTTTGGTTGGATAGATTTCTTTGGAGAGTTGTCTTCGAAGGGAGAGTTGTTGTCTTCTTCGTCAAAATCGTCCCACTCATCCTCGACTGACTCTATGGATGGGGTGATTTCTTCGATGTTGTCCCATTCGTCTTCAGTAATATCTTTTGATTCAAGTTCAATTTTTGATTCAATTGCTTTCTGCGCCTCTTCAGTCCCTTCTTCTGCAGTTAATTCATTCTCATCGAGTGAATCTCCCAAGTCTTTTACTTTAGAACGGAATATGTCGAAAAGGCCCATGTAATCACTCAATCATCTAATGTGAGTTCCCCACCTATGCCTCTGCGTCTACGGCTACGTGGTTTGTCTTCTATAGTTGGCTCTGGCTGCTCTACAGATGTAGGAATTTCTTCTGTAGGTGGTGTTTCATTTTCAAGAGCTGCAACTCCTTCATTGAATGTGGCTGCTAAAGAGCGGACTGTTTCTTCCGAAGAGTCGAATTCTTTCTTTAGGGAGTCAATCAATTCTGAAATCTCATTTTGTCGTTTTTCAATTAAATCGGCAGCCTCATAACGAGTCATTTCAGCTTGAATTGCTGTTCCAATATCAACAACAGCCCCAGCATCTGATTGAACATCAACAACTAATTGAACGCCGCTACCTAACGGAACTAAGATATTCTCAGCCCCCTCTTTTGGGATTGCTCTTACTGCTCTAACGACATGGCTTTGTTCTTGGTGGATTGCTTCTAATTTGGAGAGTTGCTGCTCAATACGTTCCATTTTCTGCCGATTAAGATCTACCATTCGAGCCAGGCGTTGCAACTCTTCTCGGTCAGCCATGAACTTCCGAAGATATGCTTACGCATCAATCCGTCGTTTAATTTAATCAAACTATGCTAAAGCGATTATTGGGCCGAAATATGCACCAATAATTAACAAAATAGTTGATGCGGTGGCAATCAATACATTGTCATCGATCGGTCCAAATTCATAACGTTCTACGAATGATGCAAGTGCACCACTCAAAAGTCCCCAGATTGGGATAGAAGTAATTGATTCCATTCCAATGAACCAACCCATTGGAAGGCAGACCACTGCCATAGCAACATTACCCCAGGCGCTTTTTGTTCTTTTCGAGAACATTTTATTTCGAACGATTCCTGTTACTCCATCACCAAATGCCATGAAAAGAGAGGGTAAGACTGCTAACCATGGATCGTCAAAAAGTACCCATAAAAGGTAAACAGATAATCCAAGCATAAAAGCAAATGAGGAGTCATTCATGTTCTCAGGATTCTGCATCCAATACATTCTACGACCTGATTGATGCATAAATGCGGTAAATCCTCCAAGCGCAAAGCCCCCGATAAGTGGTAGAAGAGGATCTGTAAATACGAATGGCATTATCAAAAGAACAATACCAGCAGCTAACATATGTACTATCTTTCGATTATAGTATACGGCTACCATATCTTCCATACCTTGAGATGTCCAATAATTGTAGGTCCATCGAGTTCCATAAATTACTAAGAGGACCCAAAATGCCATTATGACTGCCCAGATGAGTTGCCCCATATCCATATCATGCCCGTGTAGGTATTAGTAAACAAAATTAGCCCGGTGGTTACCCCGTTAGCATGGGAATTGCAGCCATCCTGCTTTGTGGGGGGAAGGGAACTCGAATGATTCAAGGAGGTGAAACAACCCATAAACCTCTTTTACGAATTGGGGGTATGCCATCAACAAAATTCGTAGCAAGGAAATTACAAGATGGTTTTTCCTTTTCTCAAATTCTTATTGTTGTTCCAAATGGTAGAGAAGAAGAATATAAAATTGCAATGAGAGACATTAATTGTCAAATAATTACACAACATCTACCATTAGGAACTGGGAATGCAGTGTATGAATCATTGAAGTATCTCAATGAAAATATTCAGGATGTTTATGTCTCATTTGGTACACAACCATTGATTAGAAATGAAACGGTACAAGGATGTTTGAATATCCATAGAGAGATAAGATCAGACTTCACTCTGGCGACTGTGGTGATGGATGATCCTTACGCTCCATTAATTAGAGATGATATTGGAAATGTTATAGGGTCTTTAGAAACTCATTTGGATGGTGCTAATATGCCTTCTAGAGGAGAGACTAATGTTGGTTCATACTGGGCATCAAGAAATGCCCTTCAAGATATATTGGTTAAATTACATCATGAATTATTTTTAGAAAAAGAGGAAAAATATGATACCATTTCTGGTGAATTAGGATACCCCAATGAAATGGTACGTGGATGTCTAAAAATGGGTTTGAAAGTTGAAGGTGTATCTATCGCAAATGAAGAAGAAATGTTGGGCATTAAAACTCCTGAAACCTTGGCTGCAATAAGGAAAATTGTGGATGGAGAAAAATGATGTTTCAGTCTAATTCAAGAGTTGTTGTATTAACAGGTGCAGGGATTAGTGCTGAGTCGGGAATTAGAACATTTAGGGCGAATGATGGGGTTTGGGAAAATCATAGAATTGAAGATGTTGCAACGCCTTTTGCATGGGAACGAGATCCAAAGTTAGTTTGGGAGTTTTACCAAGGTCGCCGTAGACAATTGCTAGATGTTGTTCCAAACTCTGCACATGACGCATTAGTTTTGTTGGAAAATTATTTGGATGAATTTTTATTAATTACACAAAATGTTGACGATTTACATTCGAGAGCCGGTTCAAAAAAATTAATCCACATACACGGAGAGTTGCGTAAATTACGTTGTGAAACATGCGGACAAGTTATTGAAGCCATGAATGATGAACATCTACAAAATCAATATGTAGAATGTACTCAATGTACAGACAAAAAATTGAGGCCACATATTGTCTGGTTTCATGAAATGCCCTTTCAGATGGATGAAATTTATGATGCTGTGGGGAAGTGTGATGTTTTCATTGCTATTGGAACTAGTGGACATGTGTATCCAGCTGCGGGACTGTTGTCTGTCGCTAAAGATGTAGGTGCTTATTGTATAGGAATAAACCTAGACCCCCCTGAAAATGTTAGTTTGTTTGATGAGTTTCATCAAGGACTCGCGGGAGAGTTAGTGCCAGCATTAATTTCCAAATGGTTGAATGAATGATTATTCTTCTTCAGATTGTGAAGAAAAATCGTGTGTATCGCGAAAGTGAGCAACAACTATCGCTGCATTAGACGATGTGGGGTCTATTTCAGACACTTCTTCGATATTGATTAGTCTACGTTGAACGCGGTGACGACTTCCAATAGCTGAATATAATCGATGTCTTGCGTCTACATCATCTGTAGCAATAAGATCGATACAGAAGTCTTGGGTGTTCTTTCGAACGGGGTAATTTCCGGTTAATCGAAAGGCCTTCATCGGACACGCGACCAGTGACCCAAATAAAACACCGACGGTCAATAGGATGGTTGATGATAGATGGTGGTTTGGAATAGATATGCGTCGGGCTGCTCTAATTTTAGTGGTGCTTTTCATTGCACCATTATCTAGTGCCTGGCCTATTCCTGACTTTCCATTAATTGAAAGTGAGTGGGTTGTTGTTGAGAATGATGGTTGGACAAGCGAAGAATGGGTAGACTTACGAAACCAAGGACTGGAGCCATTGAGACAGATTTCTGAAACTGAAGTTATTGTTTGGGGATCTTTTGGTGATTATCAATTGAAAGAAGAAATGGTTCTACGTGGTCCAATTGCTGATGGTTATCGTGTTATTCTAGAGCCAAGGTTACCTTCTATTGCTCAATGGGATATATTGGATTTATTTGAGTTTCAGAATCTAATTTTAGCTGGGCATTCAAGTGCTTATCCAACAACTTTCGAAGTTTTTGGAATGGGTTCAGAGATTTTTGATTCAATACCTGGAATTTGGTGGGTTGAGCCGATATTAAAAACTGAAAGTAGGAGTAATGTTGCTGCTGATATAATGCTTGAATTGAGTAATTCTTCTTATGAATCTGAAAAATTCAATGGAAGTGGAGTTATTGTTGGAATGGCGGATTCTGGAATTGAGTTAGATCATGAATGTTTTAGAGAAAATCAAACTGCAATTGGTGATATTGGAATAAATCACCGCAAGGTAATCAGAGTGAATTCTTCAATCGATGATGGGGATCATCCAGGACATGAGGATTTTAGACATGGGACTCATTTAGCTGGGGCATTGATATGTGATTTGTTTAGTGGAATAGAAGGTAGAGGTATTGCACATAGTTCACAATTAATTTTCCAAGATGTTGTAAATGAATCTGGTTGGAGTGAGCCGGAAATGGATTGGTTACTTGCCGAGGATTTAGCGTATGGTGCAGTTATTCATTCATACAGTTGGGGAGATGTTACTGAAGCATATACTTCTCGTAGTTTTCTTCTTGATGCATGGCATCGTGAAATTCCATGGTCTCTCGCATTTATTGCTCCTGGAAATAATCCAAACAAATTGTACGAGCCAGCTAATGCGAGAAACATAGTTTCAGTCGGAGGTACCCTGAAAGACAATGGAACCGATCTCTTTACTGGTTCTTCTTATGGACCAACAGAAGAAGGGTTACGTGGCAATTTCATTGTTACACCTGCTGTTGGAATTGTATCTGCTGCTGCTGATGGTAATTTATCTTCATTCAATAATGACATGAGAAGTAGTACAGGAACGAGTAGTTCAACAGCATTAGGGGCGGGTGTAACTGCAATAATTCAACAGATGGTTCAAGAGGGTTATTTCATTCAAAATGGGAATTTTACTCCCTCAGGATCACAATTGAGGGTGTTATTGGCTATGTCTGCACAATCACTAGAGGGGGGTGAACAGGGGGGAGAATATGTCGGTGCTGCTCCAAATACAATGCAGGGGTGGGGTAGACCAAGTCTCGACAATATAGCTCAAGAGGATGTTTGGATTCATGATTCATATCAAATGAATGAAAGTCAAAGGTTGGAAATGATAGTAGATTGGTTAGACAACAATGGATCCAAACCATTCGAGTCAATAGAGAAGAAAATGTGGAATGGGAGTGGTGCACAAGGTCCGTTTCTCAAAAATGGTGAAAGTGTAGAGTGGAATTTAACATTAAAGAATAATACTGATTTTGGGGCGTTCCTTTCATTCGATCAGCGACCTTTTGGTCAGTTTTCAGATGATTTGAATCTCGTTGTAACTTTGCCAAATGGAACACAATTTGAAACAAATGATAGTCTTGAAGGAACAGAGGGATTGAAAATTGATATTGATGAATTGGGAGGTGTTGAATGGGTCTCTGTTGAAGTTATTGCAAGAAATGTAGGTATTGGAAATTACACTGATTTGCTTGGAAATGATGGAGATAAAGTTGGTTTTGCACTAGCCATAAGTGGTGTAGAGGGGATTAAAATCGACCTCCCTCTTGATAATGATGAATTATGTTGTCAAAACACAATAGAAGACAAAGATAGTTTACTTGACCCTAATGTTACCAATGACCCTGCCCCTGTATTTGAGAAGGGAGAATGGGGGGGAGATAAAGGTGAGATATATGATAAGACAAATGATGAGGGAAAGGCTTGGTATTTGGATAGTAAGTTGTTTTGGAACTATGGTATTGTTTGCTTAGTCTTAATTTTGATTTTAGTTATGGGAGTGGCTGTTACTTCGTATTCATTGGATAAAAAGAAAAAGAAAAAAGAAATCGATGAGCAGATGTCAATTTCTAAGGAAAAATTAGAAAAATAGTTTATATTTTTCTAATATTCAGTGAGTGGAACATTCATACCCATTGACTGAGTGCGTTTCAAATGTTAAACCGGAGATGATTCAAATGAGCGAAAGACTGTACATCGGAATAGACCTAGGAACATACCAATCGACTGTAATGTCTTCAGAAGGCGTACAAACAACAATTGAGACTGTTGTTGGGCGCCCAAAGGACCCTGTAGCACGCAATTTCTTGGGTAGAGATGTTGTGTTTGGTGCAGAAGCTATCAAGCATCGGCTTGCTTGTAATCTATTCCGCCCATTAGAACATGGTGTTGCACAGGATGATGAAGATAATCTCAGTGCTGCTAAGGCTTTTGTAACTCATTTAATTGAGAATTGTGATCCTGAAGAATTCGATGAAGTTCTAGGAGTAATTTGTAGCCCATCTCATATTAGTTTCACAGATAAGACAAACTTGGTCTCTATTCTAAGAGGGCTTGTGAATGGAATTATGGTTGTCTCCGAACCGTTTGCTGTTGCATTTGGACTGGATCAGATTGCGGGAAGTATCGTTGTAGATATTGGTGCAGGTACAACTGATATTGCTCGTATTTACGGAACATTTCCTACAGATGATGATCAATTGACCATCGAAGAAGCGGGCGATTGGCTCGACCATCGATTGATGGAACTTATTCAGAAGAAATATGCGGGTGCACAATTGACTCAATCAATGGTACGAAGATGGAAAGAAGAAGGATCTCATGTTGGTGATTCTGGAAATGAGTTCATGGTAGACTTGTCTGTTGAAGGTAAGAAACAACATGTCGATATTGGAGACTTAATTCGTATTGCTTGTAATGATTTAGTTCCTCATTTAGTTGAAGGATTGAAGAAGATTGTTGCGGGTGCTGATCCTGAATATCAAGCTGCACTACGAAATAATATCATTCTTGCTGGTGGTGGATCTTTGATTGAAGGGTTGGCAGACCGTGTTGCACAACAATTAGCAGATATTGGGGATGTAACTGTATGGTGTGCCGAAGATCCGGTCGTTAGAGTTGCGGATGGCGCACTAAAATTAGCGTCAGCAATGCCAGATGATATGTACACCGCAATCGAATGATGGCTTTTCCTGTAGAGTTTGAAATTAGGCCTCAAAGGGGCCAACATACACCGAAGGTTCAAGAGTGCGGTTTCAACGATGGTAGTTGTTGACATGACTACCCAAGATGCCCCTATGCCTGGTGGAGCCGATAGAGAAGCATTGGCTAGTATGTTGAATAGCTATGCTTCAGACCAATTAATCCAAGAAGTTTTGAGTGCTTGGGAAGACCTTTCAATCATCAATGAAGAGGTTGCAGGGCTACGTCAACAAAACCGTGTTTTAGAATTAGACTTGAAAGAAAGAGAAGATATTGGTTCGCCAGATCGTGCTCGATTAATTCGTCTTGAAGAAGACTTGAGAGATAGGGAGGCTCAAATTATTCATCTTGAAAGATTAGTAGATGATGGCCGTGCTGAGATTGAAGAAATCTCTGTTAGTAGTGGTGCTATGAAAGTTGATTCACTTGAAAGAGATAATTCCACAATGTCTGCTGAATTAGAGGAAAAAACTTCACTTTTGGTAGAAATGGAAGCAAAAGTTGCCACATTAGTTGATGCATTAGAAAAGGCAGCAGAAGCGGGATTGACGTCTGTAACTGCTGAAGAAGTTCGAACTTTAAATCAAGAATTAGAAGGTGCACATAAGGAGCTCGAGACTGAGAAGATTGAGAAGGACTCTGTAATGGAGGAGAGAGATCGTTTAAGAGATCTTGTCGAGCAAGTTAGAAATCATCTAGAGATTAGAGACGATCGTATTCGTGAATTAGAAGAGCAGTTGCAGCGAGTGATGTCTGGTCCTCGTAGTGTATCTGCCGAACATGAATATCTCACTGAGCAAATTGAAGAATTAAAAAGGCGTTTAGTGGATAGAAATAGAGAATATGAAGCGCTTAGAAGAAGAGAAAGAAGATTGCACAGAGAAGTATTTGATAGAGATGAACGGATTGCTCAACTTCAATTAACTATGCAAGACATTGAGGCTGGTCTTTCAGATCGTACAGCAGAATTGAAGGCTTTAGAAGAGAGTCATGACCGGTTGGTCGGAGAAATGGGTGCTTTGAGACGTTCAGAAAGTACTAGAGAAGTGGTGAACAAAGCATTCAGAGATTCGTTGAATGTGGTTCGGGCTCATGAGCAAGTACAAGCAAGAAGAGAAGCCGCCGGATTACCTACTGGCTTAGAGCCGATTGAGGGTCCTGATGGAGATGTTCCTTCACCTGGTGGAAGTGCTCCACCTGCTCTAAGAGATATTGATGAATGATAAGGTAAAAGAATGGAAGATATCCTTCTAAATTCTTGTTGTATTGTTTTCTTTGTAATTGCTTTTTTCATCGCTGTTTCAAAGGGTTGGTATAAAGAAGCATTAAGGATTCTTCTTGGTTGACTTATGTTCGGGAACAATTTGAAAAATAATTGTGATTTAACATAAATATGGAAGAGGGGCCAAAACCAATAATTTTGACCGAAAATCCAAAAATTCCAATACAAATAGAGGAAAAAACAAGCGGAGATCCTGGAAAAGACTCGATTGTAATTGGTTTTGTGTTAATTATCTGTTCAATCATCAGTTTTTCTACATTAGATGAGTTTTGTTGTTTCATGGGGTTGTTGGCTTTAGTGGGTGGTATCGCTTACTTGGGCTCTGGATTCCAGAAAACTCGTAATTGGAGAAAAGAAAACGATAATAAAAAATGGACTATTGGTGAAATTTTAGTGTTGATACTATTGTCTGTATTCTTGATTCCACTTGTGACACTGATTCTAGAAGAGATGTTATGGTATTGATTAGGAATTTTAGAACTTATTTTCTGGGAATTTTTCTGAAGTAGGTGAAAATATGGAGGGGGCACCTCAGACAACAATTCTTTCTGAGGCGAAAACGCTCGACGCGCAACAAAATTTTGATATTCCTACTAATAAAATTGATAAAAATACCAATACAGTACTGTTTCTTCTTGGATTTTTGTTCATCCCTTCCTTATTGGCCATTTCAAGTATTGGTTTTGTTAGTGGTCTTCCTAGTGTTGATGAGTGTGGCTCATTTACTGGTTCTGATGTTACTACTGCACCTTACGGAACCGTTACGATTGAAGATGAGGTGCATGATGTCTACATGTTTGAAATAAATGATCTTGGCCGATATATTGGAGGTAATGGTGTAAAAAGGGATACAACTTGTGGTTTAGATAATGGAAAAATTATGGGTTCTTCTTCCGTAGAGATAAGAGTAGATATTGCGCCAGCTCATTCTACCCCAATGGCGCATATAATCTGTGAAAATGGGTTTAGTAATTGTGAGAATATTATCCAAGTTGGTGGTGAAAAATGGTTAGAGTTGGAATGTTCTCATTGTGAATGGGGTATTCCAGATTCTGGTGTAAGTAGTTATGTCTCCTATTACAAAGAGGGGGTGTTTGGTGATGGTGTTTTTCTAATCGCTATTGATCCTAAAGAAGAGGTTTACCAATTTTATGTGACTGTTGTTGATGACCAAGATAGTACGCTTCTTCTAGGATCATGGGTGGTAGTACCCACAGGAATTATTGGGGGATTTTTTATCAATAAATCCACAGAAAGGGAGGATTTTAACAGTGGAATGATTTCATTTGGCAAGGCGTTTATGAGATTAGGATTGATTGGGATAGTGTTATTTTTATTGTATGTAGCATTTGCATTAATTTATTTTCTCTTTTTCTGGTGATTAAAATGAGAAATTTAATATCATAATAATAAGCATCTAAAAAATCTCAAATAATTTTGACTATTTTTTGGGGATATGATTTCAATCAGGGCCCACTAGCCAAGCTATGGAGGGCGGTTCGAGAGGTGGGCTGTCAAACAAAGGCTACTTCATCATACAATTGATTTGTTTTTGTGTAGTGCTGGGTATTGTCTATCTGATAAACTTATTTTCGGGTGTAAATATTTCAGTATTTAGTCAACTTACAATTATCATCTCCATTCTAACTTTTGCAATTGTCCATAATACATTAGTGACCTTCATGTCTGATGAAGAAGATGAAGAAGATGGAGACCAAGAGGAAAACACAGCTTATACTGGAAATGGAATGACAAGGATACCAGGATACCAATTATCGATAGATTTGGATTATGGAATGAAGTATCCTATTATGTTTGTAAAAGGATCATCCAATGATATGGAAAATTTGTTTGATCAAATAAACATTGCAATGGGTTCTGAGAACGTGCAATTAAAGAAAAATACAGATGAGATAAATTTCAGACTTCAGGGCGATTTTGCTAAATTATTTCTAAGTGGGCCAGCCGGCGTCCATATCGAAAAGGAAGCGGATAAAATTTACATATCTCACAAGCTAACTCTATTCAGGATATTAGCGTGGTCTCCGATATATGCATACTTGCTATTTCTAAGCATTCTATGGACAGTAGAAGGAATTTATTCAATTATTTTCTTAAACGACTATTGGCTTCTAAATTTCCCTACTATCGCTGTTCTATGGATTGTTCCATTTATACCAGTGATAATTCTCTCAATGATTGGTTCTGCTTTACATCGTGGAGGCGGAGGACTCCCAGTTCGTATGAGTCGTGTTGTAATCGACTTATCTGACAAATCCCTCACTTGGGAACACAAGAACTGGCCCAGATTTTTCACTAAAAAAGAAGAATTCAAACATCCAGCAAATCTCTCTTTAGATTTTGGTTATCATGAAGCCTTTGAAGCCTCTGAAGGCGGTGATGGCGGCGGGTGGTGAGATTTGATTGAGGTCAAATTCGGAATTCTGAAATGAAATTTCTCATTTTCTGGTGATTAAAATGACGATTCTATTGATAGTCGATTTATTGG
>CEQX01150616.1_pt1 | contig 13835 bp, 12 predicted proteins | sample 356261 | NCBI WGS metagenome assembly CEQX01 (sample SAMEA2621076, study PRJEB7988) | marine metagenome | isolation source: saline water (ENVO:00002010), including | reverse complement strand
ACACTCATTCCAGGAATACCCCATAATTCAATTCCCTCAATGATAAAATCATCAATAATTTTTTTATTTTCTTGTGAAAATAAGTTTGTATTTAATGATATTAAAAATAAAAATAATAATCTCATTTATTAAAAATCTATATCTTTTACAGTTCTAAATCCTGTATGCATTGAACCAGTATCAGGTGTACTTTTCATTCTCATAGAATTTCTATAACCAGTACAATATGATTTACTACACAGATAACTACCGCCTCTAACCACTCTTTTTTCAGAATACGGTTCATTAGGATCAAAACTTATTTCTGGTCCTTTAGGATTATCTGCTATAGTATTGGATAGTGTACTATAGTAGTTAAAATTGTATAAATCAGAACACCATTCCCAGACATTTCCAGACATGTCATATAGCCCATAATTATTGGGTGGGTACGATTTGACAGGTGAGGTAGATTCGAATCCATCTATCTTTATATTATTTTTTGGAAATGTTCCATCCCAAGTATTTGCATATTTGCTTAAATTAGGATCATTCCCCCAACTATATTTATTATTTTTCAACCCACCCCTTGAAGCAAATTCCCACTCAGCCTCAGTTGGTAATCTTCTCCCTTTCCATTCAGCATAAGCCATAGCATCAAACCAACTAACATGAATTACTGGATGATTATCTTTACCATCAATAGACGTACCCTCTCCTCCAGGATGTCTCCAATTAGCACCCTTAACCCAATTCCACCATTGAGTATGATTATTTAGATTTGTAATATTTTCATTCTTTTTAAAAACTAATGATGCTGGAACTAATAAACTTTCGTCAGGCTTTGGTGTATTCGGAGGCAAATCTTTTTTTAATTCATTCCAATCCGGTTTCATTTCTGCGGTAGTAACATAACCAGTTGCATCAACAAATTCTTTAAATTGTAAATTAGTAACCTCTGTTATATCAATCCAAAATGAATTAATCTTGACTTCATGTACAGGGCTCTCGTCGGGATGACCTTCAGAGTCATTACTACCCATCAGAAAAGTATCACCCTTAATTAGAACCATTCCAGAATAATTGTTATCACTTTTTTTTTCGGAACAGGATAGAGTAAAAAAAATAATAAGAAAAAACGCTTTATATTTAATCATGATATTTAATATTAGTAACGAAAATAATGAAATGAAATGAAAAGAAGAAAATTTATATTTTCCTCAACAATAATTGGATCCCTATTACCATTTTCAAATATTTTATCTCAGAAAAGAAGAAAATTTAAAATATCACTTAATCCAGGTTCAATAGGAGTTAGTCTAAAATTAAATGAATTAGCAGATATTGCTAAAAAGTATGGATATGAGGCAATATCACCTAATATTTTAGAATTAAAAGACTTTACTGATTACGAAGCAGAAAAATTTAAAGATAAAATGGATACATATAATTTATCCTGGGATTCTGCAGGACTACCCGTTGACTTTAGGAATAATAATTCAATTTTTAGAGATCACTTATCAAATCTTAAAAATTATTGTCAAACAATGAAAAAATTCAAAGTTGATAAACTTAATACTTGGGTAATGCCTACTCATAAAGAATTGACCTACAAAAAAAATTTTAGTCTTCATAAAAATAGAATATCTATGATATCTGAGGTAATACAAGAATTTGATATAAAATTAGGACTTGAATATGTTGGTGTTAGAACTCTTATGAATAGAGATAAATACCCTTTTATTCATACAATTGATGAGATGAGAGACCTAATAGAAGACATTGATTCTAAAAATATAAAGTATCAACTTGATTCCTTCCATTGGTATTGCTCTGAAGATTCTATTGAAAAATATTCATTTTTAACTAATGAAGATATTGTTACGGTCGATCTAAATGATGCGGTTATTGGTAGAGATACTAAATCTCAAATAGATTATGAGAGAGAATTACCATCAAAAACAGGAGTAATAGATATTAATAAATTTATAAATTTTTTAGTTGATATCGATTATAATGGATCAGTTAGAGCAGAACCATTCAATAAAGTTCTTTCATCAATGGATGATGAAAATGCAGTAAAAAAAACTTTTGAACACATAAACCAATCCATTAAAATTTGATCAATGAAAAAAATATTTTTTTTATTTCTATTCATAGGATGTAACTATTCATCTAACACTATAAAAGATTCGTCAAATAATTATGATGATTTGATTGATCTCTTTAAAGAATGGAGAGAATTTGAGACTCCACCTTTACTTAATGGTGCACCTGATTATACCGACAAGAGATTTAATAACGATCAAAAAAAATATAAAGAGTTAAGAAATAGTTTAAATCAATTCGAGATTGATGATTGGTCAATCAGTAACCAGATAGACTGGCATATAATTAGAGCTGAAATGAATGGTTATGACTTTAATTTTCGTGTATTAATGCCATGGAAAAGAGACCCAGCTTTTTATCAAACTATATGGATGCGACAAAGTGATGTTCCCGCTCACGAAGGCCCAACAAATCACGGAGTATTAGAGTATTGGATGTATGACTTGCCACTAGATAAAAATTCTAAAAATCAATTTTTAAATGAAATTAATTCAATAACACCATTTCTACAACAGGCTAAAAAAAATTTAAAAGGTAACGCAAAAGACCTTTGGATAGCAGGAATTGAAAATTTTAAGCAACAAAAAGATAACATAAAAAAAATTAAGAAAGATTTGAATTTAGAAGATTCAGATGAGTTAAATATCGCAATTGAAAAAGCATATGAATCGACAGTTGAATTTATAAATTGGCTTGAAAATGAATCAAAATTTAAAAATGGGCCTTCTGGTATTGGTAAAGAAAATTACACATGGTACCAAAAAAATGTTCACCTTGTTCCAATGACATGGGAGGATGAAGTTCGCCTCCTTCAAAGGGAATTGGATAGGGCTTGGTCATCTTTAAAACTTGAAGAACATAATAATAGAGATTTACCTCAATTAGTGGCTGCAAATACACCAGAAGAATTTGAAAAAATGACAGAGCTTGGAGTTCAAAGGTTTATAAAATTTATTAAAGAAAAAGAGATTATGCCATTCAAAGAAAACATGGAACCAGCGTTAAGAGAACATATGGGGACCTTTGTGCCTAAGGATGATAGGAATTTTTTTAATATTGGATTACATCTAGATCCATTACCTCTTTACAGTCATTTTGTTCATTGGTTTGATCTTGCCGAAATAAGAGATAATCCTCATCCAAGTCCAATTAGAAGAGAGGCCCTTCTTTATAATATTTTCGATTCTAAGAATGAGGGGATAGCAACTGGGGTCGAGGAGATGTTTATGCATGCTGGACTCTATAATGACAGTCCGAGATCAAAAGAAATTGTTTGGATAATGATTGCTCAAAGAGCAGCAAGAGGATTAGGTTCTCTTTATGCTCATGCAAATCAAATGACTATGGAGGAAGCAGGTCAAGTTCATGTAAAGTGGACCCCAAGAAGGTGGATGAATAGAGAACCACATCTTCTTCAATTTGAGCAGCATCTATATCTGAGGCAACCAGGATACGGAACCTCGTATATAACTGGCAAATATTTAGCTGAAAAGATTGTAGCTGAATATGCTGAAAAACTTGAAAAAGAAAATAAGGAGTTTACATTAATTGATTTTTTTAAAAAATTTAATGAGGCAGGAAGTATACCAATTAGTTTGGCAAGGTGGGAAATACTTAATAAAATCGATTAATTTAAAATTCTTTTTCAACTCCTAATCCAAATAAGGCAAAATCATATTTCACTGGATCATTTGGACAAAATAATCTTAACTTTTTATCCAATTCTGATAGTGTTTTTAAATCATTACTTTTTCTTCTTATCAATTTTAATTTTTTAGCTATTCGTAGTGTATGTGTGTCAAGAGGACAGGACAAAATAGATTTCGGTATTTTTTGCCATAAATTAAAATCAACCTCTCCATCTCTTACCATCCACCTTAAGAACATATTTATTCTTTTACATGATGATTTTTTTTTGGGGTCTGAAATATGTTTTGTTGTCCTTGATTCATGATGGATTGAAAAAAATTTATTTCTAAATCTTGATATAGATTCAAAGACCCATTTTTCATTCTTTTTTGGCGTAAAAACTTTCTCTAACCCACCATGATTTTTATAGATATTTTTTAAAGATCTAAAAAAAAACTTTAAATCATTTTTATTAAATGTTCGATGAACAAAAGATATTGATTTAATTTCATTCTCCTTAAAATTTAAAATAAAATCGTGAGGACTCCAATCCATTATATCCAACATTTTCTTTGCATTTTCAATTATCATTTTTCTATTTCCCCATGAAATTATTGAGGTTAAAAAAGCAGATATTTCTATGTCATGCCTCTTATTAAACTGATAAGGAATTTGAATAGGATCTGATTCTATAAAATCAGTATTTTCATATTTATATACCATTTCATCTAAAAAAAATTTTAAATCATTTGTTGAATCAAATCGTATCATAATATTATGTTAAGAAATTTATCACACAAAGATCCAGTAATTGAGAAAGAAATCATAAGTCTTGTAGGTAAAGAATTTGATTTATTTAATAAAATTAAAAAAGGCGGGGTTGGATCAAAAAGACTTCTTATAAAAAAATCTGATAATAAAATTTATGAGATACTTTCTAAATCCTATGACTTAAATGAATGTAATATCGAGATAAGAAAAAAAGGTATTATTGTATATTTTAAATCAAAACAAATAACCTACGGATTAGCAATCCCATATTATAAACTAATAATATTTAAAGTTGATGAAAAACACTATACTATTAACTTCGAAGATCATTTTTTAAAAATTAGAGTTAAAAATAAATCAGACCATAAGTTTTTCTTTAAAATTTCAGAACACAAGGCAATATTTTTAAAAGACGTCATATCGTAGTAATTTTAGCTGATGAAAAGTCTCAGCAAATATATCTTCGAAACCTTAGCAATTTTTCTTGGAATTATCCTCTCATTTAGTGTAGACAGGTGTACAAGATCAAATCTTGAAATAGAAGAAATAAAAAAATCAGTATTTACACTTATTAAAGAAATTGATAATAATATTATTTATTGTGAAAACCATTTAAAGCAATTAGAAAATATGCAAAAAGTTAATTTTATTATAACTAGTGATATTACAAATAATCTAAAAAAGACAAAATTAATTGATTTACATGATAATTATTTGTTCGGTCATAGTTATGATATAAATGGTAACCTTAATTATTGGAACCAGGAAGAAAACTATAATAATATATATCAGTGGATGATTACATGGTGGAATACTTTTTCCCAAGAGGATATTTATTTTCAAAGTTTAATAAATTCTGGAAATTTAGTACTTATTGATGATCACGATGTAAGCAGAGAAATAGAAGCAGTTTACACAACAAGAATGAACAGGGTAAAGGTTAATTTATCTCTATTAAAAGAAAATTCTGATAAGATAAGATTGTGGGCTGAAGATAAAAGAAATAGCTCGAAATCGTATGTTGATAGAGAATACGTTTTCAATAATCTTCAAGACTTAGAACTAAAAAACTTACTAAACGATAGAAACTATTTTATAGGTCTTAGAGTTATGAGCCTTAAAAACTATTTAAAATCACTAAAAAACTTAAAAAACCTGATAGAATCAAAATATAGATAAAAAGAAATCTAATTAAAGTATAAAGTTACTTCTAATTCTATATCATCTAAAATTAACTTATCTCCAAGATTTTCAAAAAATGATCCTGATCTAAATCTTACATCATATTTTGATCTGTCAAAAGTTAGTTTAGTTTCAGCCATTTTATCTTTCATATCTAATGTGAAATTAATTGGATGAGATATATTTTTAATTGTCAATGTACCATTAACATCATAAGATGAACCATTTTTTTTTGATGATATAACCTCAATTTTAGATTCTTTATGTTTTTCTACTGAAAAGAAATCATCTGATCTTAAGTGGCCCTCTAACCTATTTTTAGAGCCACCAGATAAATCATCTACACTTATTGATTCCATATTTACGCTAACTGCACCTGAAATTTCATCAGATTTTAACGTAATTTCACCACTTGAAAATTTTAGGGTTCCATAATGCGAGCTGGTAGTAATTTCTTTACCAATCCATTTAATTTTACTTTTCTCAGTATCTACAGTTAGCTTCTGAGCATAGGCTGAGCTAAACAGCAGTAGTAATAATGTTATAGATAATAATTTTTTCATAATTTTTTTTTATTTATAATACGTTTTTTTAGGATTATGTTTCAATTACAAATTAAATATTCTTAAAATTTACCTATGAAAAAATATATTTATTTAATCTTATTTTTATTCTTTTCATGTGATGATTTTAATAACGATTGTTGTAATAATTTGAATGATTTCGAGGGAGGTTTAAATATTATCAATACAAATTTTGATGAACTAAATAGAGAATATTTGATTTATATACCTGAATCATCTAGTAATACTGAAAAACTTCCAATAGTAATAAATCTCCACGGTGGATCACAGTATGCACAAAGTTATATGGATTATACAAGTGATATGAGACCAATTGCTGATACAGCAAAATTTATTTTGATATATCCTCAAGCTACTCTTGATGATTATGGGAATCCTACCTGGCACCTTGGTGCAGAAAATTCAAAATCAACCTCGGTTGATGATGTTGGCTACATTGAACATATTATAGAAGAGGTATCCATATCTCAAAATATCGACTTAGAAAGAATTTATGTATGTGGTTTTTCAAATGGAGCATATCTTACATATGAATTAGCATGTCTTTTAAATGATAAAATTGCTGGAATTGGTGTTGTTGGAGGACATATGTTTATTGATACTTATAATTACTGCTCACCCGTACACCCTACTCCAATTATTAATGTTCATGGAACAGATGATTTCTATGATGGTATAAGTACTTATTATTTATCTCAGGAAAATTCAAATAATTACTGGGCTAATTATAATAATACGAATGAAATACCTACAATAAGTCAAATTGAAAATATTAATGTTAATGATGGGAGTACAGTTGAGCTATACTCTTGGAAAGATGGTGATAAAGGTACTACAGTTGAACACTACAAAATTATAGGAGGCGGACATGATTGGCCAAAAATTAATGAGATATCATCAGGTAAAGAGGGATATTCAAATGGAGATATAGATGCAAATATTTTAATTTGGAATTATCTTTCAAATTATGATATTAACGGGATAAGGTGAAAAAATTAATTAATGTTATTTTTGCGAATAATAAATGAAAATATGAAGTATATCTTTTTCATTATAACATACTTTTTAAGTTTTTCTTTGGTATCTCAATCGATTACAGTCAATGGAAAAATTAGTGATGAAAATAATGAAGGTCTTCCTGGCGCAACCATAATTATCGAAGGAACAACTAATGGTACGATTTCAGATATTAATGGAAATTTTACATTGAGTGCTGATATCAATTCTTTTATTGAAATTTCTTATGCTGGGTATTTATCAAAAAAAATAAGGATAGATGGAAATCAATTTATTAATGTTTATTTAGAACCAGATATCGAAACATTGAGTGAGGTGATAGTTGTTGGGTATGGGTCACAAGAAAAAATTAATATTACAGGATCAGTTGCAACAATAAATGAAGAAAAACTATTATCTGTACCAGTTGCAAATTCATCTAATTTGTTAGCCGGTAAAGTTCCAGGCGTAATGACTAGACAAAACTCAGGATTACCAGGAGGTGAAAATACTCAGATAAGAATAAGAAGCTTTAGTGAAGCCCCATTAATATTAGTTGATGGCGTTCAAATGGATTTTTCAAGAATTGATCAAAATGATATAGCTAGTATAAGTGTTTTAAAAGATGCTTCAGCAGCGGTTTATGGTGCTAGAGCTGGTAATGGTGTAATTTTAGTTACCACTAAACGTGGAAGTGATGGAACACCTAAAATTTCATTTAGTTCAAGTTATACAGCACAATCTGCTACAGCATTTTTAGATCATGTATCACCATCTCAGTATGTAGAACTTGTAAGAGAGGCAAATTTAAATGATTTTTCAGATGCTAATGCCACATTTTCTGAGGACGATATAAAAAAATTTAATGATAAAGTTGATGGGTATGAGGGAGGAAATTGGGTAGATGCATTAATTAAAAATAATGCACCAATGCAACAATACAACCTTAATGTGTCAGGTGGATCAGGAAATGTGAAATATTATACTTCATTTGGATTTTTAGATCAAGAGAGTTTTTTTAGATCAAGAGATTTTGATTATAAAAGATATAATGTAAGATCTAACTTAGATATTGAGATAAATAATAATCTAAACTTTGGTATTGATTTATCTTACAGGCAAGATCTTAGAGAAAGACCTTCCAATAATGCTCTATCTAATATTTGGATTGATTTATCAACAGCACAACCAATTTATCCAACATCTTTACCTGAAGACATATTAATTCCAGATCTTTCAAAACCATTTGTAGCTTATTCTGGTTCAACTACAGGAAATAGAAATCCTTTAGCTAGATCCTATAGAAATATATTTGGTACTTATGATAGGTTTGACAATACATTTAGAGGAAAGATCGGATTAAAATACAAAATACCAAAAATTGATGGATTAACATTAAGAGCTGATATGAATATTCAGGTCTTGGATAAATCTGAAAAAACATTTAGAAATCCCTACAATGTTTATAGGTATATACAATCTTTGGATACCCTATCACTTGAAGGTGTAGGAAATGGAATTTCATCAATTTCAAACTCACAATATAGAAGAACGATGTTGTACCCTTTACTCTCTGCTGAATATGTTAAAAAAATTAACTCGCATAATTTTAAAGTTTTAATTCTAGCTGAACAAACAAGTAGAAGATTTAGTCAATTTTCAGCAACTAGAAAAAATTTATTTACAACATCTATTCCAGAGCTATTTATAGGATCAGAAAATGAGCAAACCAATGATGGATTTTCAGGTTCTAATATTGGCAGAAAAAGTCTTGTAACAAGAGTTAATTATAGATTCAAAGACAGATATTTATTTGAATCAACATTTAGGGCAGACGGAAACGTGCTATTTGCTCCTGAGAGTAGATGGGGTTATTTTCCAAGTTTTTCTTTTGGTTGGATAGCTTCTGAGGAACCATTTTTCTCAAATGGAGAAAATATTAGTTTAAAGCTTAGAACATCTTACTCACAACTTGGGGATGATACAGCTAATGGAATAAGTGGTTTTGATTATCTAGCCGGATATCAATCTCAAAATATTTATTTATTTGGATTAAATAACTCAGAGACAACAATTAGAACCATAGGAGAAGTTAATCCTTTTCTATCTTGGGAAATTATGTCAATGTATAATATAGGTTTAGAATCTTCATTTTTACAAGGGCGTCTTCAACTTGAATTAGATTTATTTTACCGCAAAAGAGAAAATATATTAAGTAATGATCAAAAAGCAGTTGCTGAGGAAGGTGGTTTTAATCTACCACTTACTAATATCAATGTAAGTGATGATAGAGGATTAGAATTATCAGGAATATATCAACAAAATGTAGGTGATATCAAAATAGAAATATCTCCAAATTTCGCTTACAGCAAAGAAAAGTTTATAATTAGAAAAGATTTAGAGAAATTTACTGACCCTGATTACCTCAGAATTTTTGGTAGAGAAGGTCAATGGGTAAATAGAAGGTTTGGTTACTTATCTGATGGAATTTTTATGACTCAGGATGAAATTAATAACCATAAAATAATTCAAGATGGTAATGGAAATCTTACACTAAGACCTGGTGATATTAAATACATAGATCTTGATAAAAATGATACTATAAACTTTAGAGATCAAGATTTAATAGGATATGCTACTAATATGCCCGAGATAACATATGGAATGGGAATAAGTTTAAGCTATAAAAATTTAAAATTGAGTACAAGTTTACAAGGTGCATCAAAATTTAGTATATATATTAATGGTCCAGCAGCAAATATGTTTAGTAATGGATCTATACCATTATCTTATCATTATGATTATGCATGGCAGCCCCACCCAGATAATCCAGATATAAATATTAATCCAAATGCAACATTGCCCGCAGCAAGTTTATCAGCTAACAGTAACAACTCAAAAATATCTGACTTTTGGTTAAAAGATGTGAGGTATCTGAGGATTAAAAATATAAATCTGTCGTATAATATTCCTGAGAAAATTTTTTCAAAAATTGGATTAAAATCAACTCAAATATACATTGCATCAGAAAATCTTATAACGTGGACAAATCTCGGTATTTATAAGAACTCATTTGACCCAGAATTTGATCCTAACACTCAAGCAACAAGAAGATATCCAATAACAAGATCTTACACAGTAGGACTTAGAATACTTTTTTAAAAATATGAATAAAAGCAATAAATTAATTTCACTTATTTTCATTCTAATAACAGGATGCTATGACCCTTTTGATCTTACAAGGAACGATATTATATCTGATGAAATGGTTTTTGATAATCCTACCCTTGCAGATGCATTCCTCTTTGATTTATATGATCGTGCACAATTTCATATAAAATCAGGTAATGGAAATTTAAATATGGGTTTGATAAGTTCTTTCGGAGGCGAATCTAGAAACTACGGTGTTTCTTGGCAAACCCCATACACCCAAGTTCTTGATGTTGATTATAATGAAAATGGTCTGATTGGAAAAGTTTTAGATTATTACGACTATTCTTTAATAAGAGAATGTAATCAAATGATCTCAAAACTTCCTCAATCTGAAAATTTAAGTCAAAGCTTTATAAACACTAGGGTATCAGAAGCTAGGTTTATCAGATCACATGCATATTTTGAGATGGCTAAGAGATTTGGGGGTGTTCCACTTGTTACAGATGTGATACCTGTTCAAGGAAGCTATGATGAAATTTATAAGGAAAGAAATTCAGAAAAAGAAATATACGACTTTATTTCTAGTGAGATGGATGAAATTTCTAACCTTCTTCCATCTCAAACCGGGGATGAAGGTAGAATCACAAAATGGGTTGCATTATCTCTCAAAAGTAGAGCAATGCTATATGCAGCTAGTATAGCTAACTTTGGAAATGAGCAATTAGATGGCTTACTTGGATTTCCAAGTGAAGAAGCACAATTGTATTATAAAAAATCTCTTGACGCATCAAGAGAAATAATTCAATCAGGTGTTTTCGCTCTTTACAATGAAGAACCTGATCCTGTAGAAAATTTTAATAATTTATTTATTGATGAAAATGGAAATTCTGAAATAATTTTTAGTGAAAAATATGACTACGATGCAGGAAAAAGTCATCAATGGGATGCTCTAGCTCAACCAGCTGGATTTGGATTTAATTGGAGTTCTAATTACACAGTATATCTTGAAACGCTAGAACAATTTGATTTTATTGATGGAAAATCAGGAAAAATGGATAGATCAATATTTGATGATTCAACACCAATTGATCCAAATATATTTTTTGAACAAAGAGACCCTAGAATGAGAGCCTCAATATTTTATCCAGGCTCATCATTTAAAGGTGGTACTGTTTTCTTTCATAGATCAATGGCTGGAAGTAAAGCTGGATGGCCAAAAAATGGACCATCTAAATTAACAGGAAGTTTAGCAACTGGTCTTCTTATCAGAAAAAGAACAAACCCTTCAACGCCTGATGCCAGTCGATCAAGCACCGATTATATTATATATAGACTTGGCGAGATATATTTAAACTATGTTGAAGCAGCATACTATCTTGGTGATCCTAATGGTGATATGGTAAATGTAATGAATGAAATAAGAAATAGAGCTGGTATGCCATCACTATCTAATATTGACATAACGGAAAGTAAGATAAGACAAGAAAGAAGATGCGAGCTTGCTTTTGAGGATCATGTATTTTGGGATTTAAGAAGATGGAGAATAGCTGTTGAAGAGCTAGATAATGTTAGAAGACACAGACTGCACTACAGATATAATGCAAATAATAATACTTACACCATGGAAATGGCTGATGGAGATGTAGGTGGGATAAGATTACATCCAGAAAGAAATTATTATTATGCTTTAGGTCTAAATAGACTTGCAGATAATCCAAAATTAGTTGAAAATCCAGGTTATTAATTATGAAAATAAATTATTTAAACATTTTAATTCTATTTATTTTTTCAATTTCCTTAATGAATTGCTCAGATGATGATTTGAATATATCAAGATTAGAAAGAGCTCAAAATGCACCTCCCTTTTCAGGTGTTGGTATTGATGTGGATATAGAAACAAAAAAAGGAATAGGAATGGCCTATAAAGAAACTACATGGTCAACAAGAATAGGTCGACTAAAGCCATTCTGGCACTACTCTTGGAATAGGGACTTAAAAGAAAATATACCTGATAGTGTTGAATTTGTTCCCATGTTTTGGGGATCAGGAAGTGTAAATAATGTTGAAATAGATAAAATTAAAGATCTTGTCAACGCAGGGAAAGTTAAAAATGTATTAGGTTTTAACGAACCAGATCTAGAGACTCAGTCCAATTTAACTGTAGATGAAGCAATAAGTTTATGGCCAAAACTAGAAGAAATTGGTGTTCCACTAGGTAGCCCTGCCCCTGCCGGATTGAATAATGGTTGGCTAGATGAATTTATGTTAAGAGCAGAGCAAGAAAATCTTAGGGTTGATTTTATATGTATTCATTTGTATAGAGGAAATAACCCACAACTTTTCATTGAAGCAGTCGATAATGTATTTCAAAAGTATAATAAGCCTATTTGGATAACTGAAATGGCTGTAAGAGATAATCTTGCTGTAACAATAGAGGATAATAGATATACAACCTCACAAATATTAGGGACAATGAGAACCCTTCTACCTGAACTATATAATAGAAAATATGTGAAAAGATTTGCGTGGTTTAGTGGAACAAAAGACTCACCAAATTTTCCAAAAATTGCTTCATCTGTTCTATACGATGAAAATGATATGCTTACTGAATTAGGAGAATATTATGCAAATTATAAGCCTAACTTACTAAGTGGACCTGGATCAGATCCAGAAATTGAAATTGTTACTGAGGTACAAGGTAACCTTCTAGAAAATGGGACATTTGAGACAGGAGATTTAGAACCATGGGCAGGTTTTAAAAACTCTGTAATTTCATCTGCAGCTCAAGAACCAAATACAGGAAATTATCTTGCAAGAATAGATCCTCACGATGGGTCATTATTTCAAATCATTGATGTTGAACCAGGAGAGACATATGAATTTATATTTTTTCATAGATGGAAAACAAAACCTCAAAATACATTTAATGCAGTAATTAGAAATGAGGTAGGTAATAAGATAAAATTTGTTGAATACGAGGTACCTAAGAATGATGAGTGGACAGAAAATAAAATAGAATTTGAAGTTCCAGAAGGAGTCAATCAAGCTAGAGTAGTTTTCTACAAACCTCAACTAGATCCTCTTCTACCTAGTATTTTTTTAGATGACATCGTAGTCGTAAAAAAATAAAACCCATCTTTTGACGGGTTTTATAAACTATTTTAAATGTGATCCGTCACAGTAACCATTTGGATTACTAGTATTACCACATTGACATAATGGTCTTTTAGTATTTGTCATGATTAATTTAATAAGTTCATCCTTTCTAACGTTTAAAATAAGATAAGGATACATTTAATTTCTCGTATACTATTAATAAAACATAACTTAATAGATTCAATTAGTTCACCCAAAATCTCTCCTCCTTTGAATTTAAATTAGATAGTTGTAGATTGAATTATGAAAACAATAAACGATAAACAAAATAAAGAA
>CEQX01040856.1_pt1 | contig 13862 bp, 10 predicted proteins | sample 356261 | NCBI WGS metagenome assembly CEQX01 (sample SAMEA2621076, study PRJEB7988) | marine metagenome | isolation source: saline water (ENVO:00002010), including | reverse complement strand
CCACAAAACGTAGCTGACACTGTAATCGCTGCAGAAAAAGAGAAAAAAGCAGCTAAGTAATTAGCTCTGTAACTCTTTAAAAAAACCCGCACATGTGCGGGTTTTTTATTGCCTACGATTTAATTACTCTTTGAGTTAGCGTCTCTCAAAAACAGTAATACCAACAATGACAACCTAAATAAAAGGCTGCTTAAAGCGGTGAGCTATACATGCTTTAATTAAAGCTGAAGTGATGACTGTAGGAGCAATGGCTGCTTAGCTTCGCACAGAGTGCGTAAGAGCGCTCACCTAATACAGTAAGTGAGGTGCAGTTATGAAAGGGAAGTTGTATAGCGGCTTATTTTAGGTATAAAAAAAGGAGCAATCATGCTCCTTTTTGTATTTAGTGCGTGCCCATTGCGCTAATTAAACTTCTTAATTGCTTTAGCTCTTAGCGCTTTCATCTTTGGCAAGCGAGGCTTATTAAAGCTTTGTATGGGCATAACCACTAAATGCTCTTGTGGCAGGGCTGGCACCGTTTTAGGGTATTGCCCAGGCTCTGGTACCGAAATCTCTTTTAAATGCACTTTAAGGTTGTTTAGCATAGGGTCGTTATCAACTTCGCTAGGGCAAATAAATATTCCCATTTTACGCAGTTGCACACCTAACTTAATGCTACTGGTGTAGCGTATTATTGGCGCTCCAAGTAATAGACCAAGTAATATAGGCGATAACCACCAAAAGAACACTGGCGTAAAGTAATAGGCTGTAGCGCCCCATACTATGGCAACTAAGGTAGAAAATAGTGTGTAATTAAACGCTTCTTTCCACGGTACCATACGGCCTTCGCGCGGTTGTGCATCCCACTTAACTTTTTTACCCAAAAATACACATACTACAAAGTAAGCATGAAACACCATCATAAGTGGTGCCACAATAATGGCAAATACAGTCTCTATTATTGAGCCTAGTATTAATTTAAACGAGCCGCCAAAGCGCTTATTTCTGTGCACTAGCGTGACAATTACACCCATTAATTTAGGCACCAATAATATAATAATGGTTAAATAAAGTAGTGAATCAATTAGGTCTGTTTTAGCTATTTGCCACGTTGGGAATAACTGATAAACCCGATTAAAGTACACATCGCTATTTAATGCACGTGTTACCGCATCTATGGTGCTTAGTGCCAGCATAGATAACCAAATAAGCGATGAAATATAAGCGGTTGCGCCTAATAAAAAGTGAAACTTACTCATTAACTTTAATTTAGACGAGCCTAATAAACCAAGATGCTGAATGTTACCTTGCACCCAACGTCTGTCGCGTATGGCATAATCTAAAATGTTACTTGGTACTTCTTCGTAGCTACCTTCAATATCGCTAAGTAATAGAACATCCCAGCCTGCACTGTGCAGTAGTGAAGCTTCTACAAAGTCATGACTTAAAATTTCGCCACCAAAGGGGGCATTGCCTTCAAGCGTAGGTAAACCACAATAGTTAATAAATGCTTCAACACGAATAATGGCATTGTGGCCCCAATAATTAGCTTTGTCGGTTTGCCAAAAAGCAGACCCCGTTGCCAGCATTGGGCTGTAAAGCACAGAGGCAAATTGTAAAAAACGACCAAAGTAGGTGTCTTGACGAACTGGAATAGGAATAGTTTGAATTAAGCCAGCTTGCGGGTTGTTGATCATGCTTGTGGTCAGCTCTAGCATACATTTACCCGTCATTACGCTGTCGGCATCAAGTACAATCATGTGATCGTATTGGCTGCCCCAGCGCTCGCAAAAGTCGGTTAAGTTACCTACTTTACGGTGTTTATTATCTTCGCGGCGACGATAGAAAACCTGTTTTGCAGTATCGCCTAAACGCTCACATAAAGCATGCCATGCGCTTAGCTCGTTTTGTGCTATTTCAGGGTCTTGCGTGTCGCTGAGTAAATAAAAGTCAAAATTGGCAAGTTGCCCAGTCTCTTTTAGCGATTGTAAGCTCACTTCAAAGCCGGCAATAACACGGTGCGTGTCTTCGTTATAAATAGGCATAACTACCGCGGTTTTTTGCTGTGCAAGCGCGGTATTGTCAAACTCAATAGGCTTAATGCGTCTTAGGGTGAGCGGGTCAATACGAAAAAATTGCAGTACAAATCCTATCGTGCCGCTACAAAATGCCGTAACAATCCATGCAAAGGTTATTGAAAATAAAACCAATAGCGCATATTCAAGCAAGGTCATTCCGTTTGAGCTTAAAATTTCAAACATAATGGAGATGCCGTACCCTGAAACAGTGAGTGCTGCAATAGCAAATAACCATACGCGCAGTGTTTTGAATGGCATTGGTGTGCCCTTTCCTTTATTACTTGATGTCATTTGGGTACCAAACATAGCTCCATACCTCACTAATTTCTTTATCACGAAGTTTTAACGATAAACGCATATCTACGGGTTGATCGTCCTGTGGTGCAATTTTAAACGCTACTCGCCAACCAAGAGATTTAGGAAGTTTTTGCACTGTTACATCCCTTACTTCACCTGTTGTAAGCTGAATGTCGGCTTCAAGTGTTAGCTTTTCAGACAGGTTGTTTAAATCGGGGCCTGCAAAGTCGACGGTAAACTGGCGATGGCTTTGCGGTGGTGGATTATCTTCACCTGGCAGCGCTGCGCTACCAATACGTGTGCGTGTTACACGCGCCTTTTGGTGTTGAGTTAAATGGGCGTTAAAGGTGCTCATTTTGTAGCTTAGCTTTAATGAATCACCAGCTTTCATTGGCTTTTCAGGCACCCAGTAACTCACTATATTGTCGTTCGTTTCTGTATCTGTTGGTATTTCTACTAGCTCAACTCGGCCATTTCCCCATTCACCTTTTGGCTCTATCCACAGGCTTGGACGGTCGTGGTAGTGCGCTTCAGTATCTAGGTAATTGTTAAAGTCACGGTCACGCTGTGCTAAACCAAACCCCTTAGGGTTGGTGTACGAAAACGAGGTAACGCTTAACTGTGTTGGGTTGTTAAGCGGGCGCCATACCCATTTGTTATCAGCTGACTGTGTTAACAAGCCGTCTGAATCATGCACTTCTGGGCGGTAGTCATCAAAAAACTTAGTGCTGTTTTCACCGTGGTAAAACATACTTGTTAAAGGGGCTACGCCTAGCTTTTTAATATCTTTACGGGCAAAAATTTGCATATCAACATCAACTAACATACTGGTTGTTGGGTCAATATCAAATTTGTAAGCGCCTGATACCGAAGGGCTATCAAGCAATGCAAAAATAGTGATGTTAGTTTGCTCAGCCTGGGGCTTAACAAGCCAAAACTCTTTAAACATAGGGAACTCTTCACCCGATGTTTCCGCGGTATCGATTGCTAATCCGCGTGCTGATAAACCATATACTTGATTAGGACCAACAACTCTAAAATAAGAGGCCCCTTGAAACACCATTACCTCATCTTTGTATTCGTTTGTGTTAATTGGGTAATGTAAGCGAAAGCCTGCATGGCCTAGTTGCGTGCCGGCTACGCTTTTTGCTATTTCGTCTTTTAAAGGGGCGGCTGTGCCATCGTATTGATAAAAATCAGTACTGAAAGGTAGGCGGTTACGTTTTGAGTCGCCTTCTACGGTATTAATTGTTACCGGTGTTTTATATAAAAAACCAGGGTGAAAGAGTTGTAGCTCATACAGACCTTCATCTTTCCACACCGATTTGTCCTGCTTAAATCGAATTGAGCGGTAATCTTGGTAATCAATGTTATTTAATGCTTCTAGCTCTATATTTTTTGGAGGTGCATATTCTTGTTCTGCTAGTTTTTTAGCGCGGGCGCTTATTACTTCAAATAGGCTTTCTTGCGGAATTGCTGCATCAACACTTGCTGCTATTGCCTGCGTGCTATAGCCCCAGCCAGAAAAAATAAAAAGTAGACCCAATAATGGCGTTGCTTTTTTCTGCCAAGTAGGAGGTGTTTGGGTTAATTGTTTCATTTCCATTCCTTTATAAAAACACGACTTATTTTTACGCTTAGGGTTTGTTACTTAACTACTACACAAGGGTGACGAACTTATAGTGCAACTTTTAATCCGTAAATAAAGTGTTTACATTTCAACAGGTAAATTTATTAAAAAGGGTTTTAACTACGGCTTATGTGTAAAAAATACTCATTTAATGTATTTGTTGCGCGGCTAATTCTATTAATAGTTAATAAACGGTATGGAAGATATTAAGGGTTGTTTACTGAAGCTTGTCTGAATTACATTTTTATAAGCATAAAAAAAGCCGCAAAAATGCGGCTTTAATACAAATCACTCGTTATTTTTTCTTAAATCTGCGCACTAATGAAAGTGGCGCTAATAAAAGAGATAACCAAAGCAATGAGCCTGAGTCGTTATCGTCATCACCACGTAGGTTGTTTACTCTTACTACAACCGTTTGTGCTTCAGATACGTTACCTACACTATCCTCTGCTTGTACTGTAAGGGTAATACGATTTTCAAACTCGTAATCTACTTCGCTTGCAACAATTAACTGACCTTGCTCGTTAATTGATACAGAATCGTTACCTGATACGATAAATTTAACCACAGGTGATACATCAGCATTAGGGTCGCTAAAATCAAGTGTGCCAATCACAGTGCCTACAGCGCTGTTTTCATCTACTGTGAATATTTGATCAGGTGCAATTACCGGTGTTTGCTCTTCAGGGGTAAGTACTACTTCAGATTTTATATCAACAATCACAGGGTCGTGATCAGATGCACGGTATGGCCCTTCTGCGTATAGCGTAGATTGATGACCTTCGCTCTTAAACTCTAGGTTGTAATCAAGCACGATAGGCTCATCAGCATTGATATGCCAATCATTTGCTGCAACAACTTTGCTTAGTAAAGACTCGGTTGCTAAAGCATGATCAAGGCTACCTGCACGGCCAGAGAAGCTATAAGAGTAGCTTAGTGTATCGCCATCAAGCTCTGCGACTACGTTTTTATAGCCTTTTTCATCAAACTTACGGATTGGGTCTTCCATTGCATAAGCGTTCATATCACCAACAAGAATGATATCTTCGTCATCTACGCCAGTAGGTTTGTTGTCTAACCAATCAGTAAACGCATCAGCAGCTTCGGTACGAATTTCATTCCAACAGCCTTGGCCATCACCTAGGTCGTCGTTGTTATCATCACCACAGCTCCCTTTAGATTTAAGGTGGGCTACAGAAACAGTAAATACTTCATCTGTTGAAAGTGACTTAAAGCTTTGTGTAATTGGTGCACGGTTGCTGTAATCAAACGGATAATCAGTAGTAATAGCCGCTGTGCCTACTTCTTCTACTTTATCTGCGCGGTAAATAAGGGCTGTGGTGATTTCGTCGGTACCAATTTGGGCTACGTTAAAATCTACAAACGCGTAGTTGTTAGCGCTGTCAGCATCGTTTAATGCATTTACTAAACTTGCTATAGCACTGAACTCACCAAAGCCATCATTTTCAATTTCCATTAAGCCAACAACATCAGCTTGCATTGCACTAATAGCACTTACAAGTTTTGCTTCTTGACGTACAAACTCTTCTTCTGAGTCTGCACCACGGCTAGTAGGGAAACCACCGCCTTGGCCATCACCGTTAAAGTAGTTAAGTACGTTAAAGCTGGCGATTCGTAAATCGGCTTCTTCACTTTGCTCAGGCGCATCTTCACGCGCATTAGTCGCTATAAACTGTGGTGTAACTGTTGGGTGAATGCGATACGTGCTAAAGCTGTATGTAACTACCCCTGTTACCGCATTTACAGTATCGCCGGTACGTAGAGTATTTTCTGCCGATAGGCCTGGCGCTGGGTAAGCCGATGGATCTGAGTTTTGAGCTGTAGAGCCATCATCTAATAAGATTTTTTTAGTCAAGTTAGCCGCTTCAACAGCATTGGCTGCATCACCTGGCAATGCAACTTGAGTGCCTTGGTATAAACGCTCAGTGGCTAGTTCTACTTCACCATAGCGACCTAAGCCGTAGTTGTTAGTAACTACAAGTGTTTGGTCTAGGCTTACTAGCATACCTTCATAAGCTTCTAAGTCAGCTTGGCTCTCTAAAGGTAAGCTTATTGAGGTTGCAGAGGCCGCTTCGTCAGTACCACATACTGCAATTTGTGTTACATCTGCAAGTTGTGTTGAATCATAGTATTCATCAACCGTACCTTGTACGCGCACGTGGTCACCTACATTTACATCGGTATCAGTAAAGTATACAAATAGACCTTCAGAGGTCATTGGGTCGTTATCTACATCTGCAGCAAGCGAGCTTACAAAGAAACCACCTAAGCCATCTTCACCTTGAAAATCGGCAGTGACAATACCTTCAATTTCAACAAGGGTATCTACTAACGGGCTTGCTTCACCTGCACCTTGCACAGCGCTAATTAGCGTTTTATCTGCGCCACATACAAGCGGTTCTAATGGTTCTGGCTCAGGGTCTGGCGCAGGAGCCGTACCACCATCGCCAGCATGCGAGCCTAAGCCGTCAAAGGTGTCAATATCAAACTGTTCCCATTCATCGCTAGGATTAAAAGTTGCAGTTGAGTCAGTTCGACCCGTTGTGATGCTATTTTTTCTTCGTAAGGTTTTATTTTGAGTTTGTACGGTATCATCAGACCAAAAAGAGCCAGGATCAACACCCACTTGGCCAAAGCTATCAACCACCACACCATCTTTAGTTAAAACAAGGGCATCGTCACCGTTGTAGTAAGTTACTGTGCTGGTTTCATCTGCAATATCAAGAATGGCAGCGGCTGCACTAGGGTTTGAAATGATAAAGGTGGTATTGGCAGCCAATGTGCCTGATAAATCAATTGAGTTACCTACCGAACTACTACCATTTGAATAAAGTCCTAAAGTATAACCTTCAAGAGAAAGCTCGGTATCAGCATTGTTATAAAGCTCAATCGCTTTATTGTTGCTGCTGCCTTCGATGTATTCAGAAATGATTAGATCGGCGGAGGCTGGTGCACTGAGGCTTGCTAATACAAGCGCCAGTGGCGTTATTTTCGTTTTTAACATTTTTTATTATTCCCGTGTATTTAAATCCCAAAATGGGACACCAGTTTAGGCAATCTAAATGACAAAAAGAATACAAATATGTTAATGATTGTAAAAAAATTAAGGCGGCGTACCGCCTTTGATAACATGTTTAATTATTTTGCAGCCATTGCGCGGCCTGCTTGGCAAAATACGTTAAAATACCATCCGCTCCGGCGCGTTTAAATGCCAGTAATGATTCCATAATTGTGGCCTCTTCACTCAACCAGCCGTTATCGATTGCCGCTTTGTGCATTGCATATTCGCCACTGACCTGATATGCGAAAGTAGGTACACCAAATTCATCTTTAACACGACGAACAATATCAAGGTACGGCATACCGGGTTTCACCATCACCATGTCGGCGCCTTCTTGTAAATCAAGTGCCACTTCACGAATTGCCTCATCAGAGTTGGCAGGATCCATTTGATACGTTTTTTTGTCGGCCCCTTTCAAGTTACCTGCAGAGCCAACAGCGTCTCTAAACGGCCCGTAATAGCTAGAGGCATATTTAGCTGAGTAAGCCATTATGCGTGTGTGAATATGTCCATCTGCTTCAAGTGCTTCGCGAATAGCACCAATACGGCCATCCATCATGTCAGAGGGTGCAACAACATCGGCACCTGCCTCGGCGTGCGAAAGCGCCTGCTTAACAAGAATTTCAGTGGTTATGTCATTAATTACATAACCTTCATCATCAATAATGCCGTCTTGGCCATGAGTAGTAAATGGGTCAAGGGCTACATCGGTAATAACCCCAAGCTCAGGAAAAGCTTCTTTTAAAGCACGAACAGTGCGTTGTGCTAAGCCATCTTCATTGTACGCTTCTTCGGCCATCAAAGATTTTTTGTCAGCAGGGGTTACCGGAAAAATAGCGACGGCAGGTACACCTAAATCTACAAGCTCTTTAGCTTCTTCAAGCAATAAATCAATTGATAAACGCTCAATTCCTGGCATTGATTCAATTGCTTCGCGGCGGTTTTTACCTTCAAGTACAAATACCGGAAAAATTAAATCGTTTACCGATAGTTGGTTTTCGGCCATAAGACGGCGAGAAAAATCACTGCGGCGCATTCTACGCATGCGGGTATATGGGAAAAGGTCGAGTCCTGATTGGGCCATGTTACTAAGCTCCTACTGTGGAATTGGAAAACTAATTACTTGATTTCGGCCATGTTGTTTAGCGAAATAGAGCGCTTTATCTGCGTCGTCTGTAAATAGCTCAGGGTTACTAATATCGTTTACTACAGCGCTGTTTACGCCAGCACTAATGGTTACTTTTACGGCTGTTCCGGCTACGTTTACGGTATTACTCTCTACGGCTTGGCGAATTTTTTCCGCAATATCAACAGCCCCCTCTTTTGGGGTGTTAGGTAGCAAAACAACAAACTCTTCGCCGCCGTAGCGAGCAACTTCGTCCAACGGGCGTTTTAAATGCTGTTTTATAATGTCGGCTACAGCGCGTATTACTTGGTCGCCGGTTAAGTGCCCGTAGTTATCATTTACGCGTTTAAACCGGTCTATATCGAGCATAATCATACTCAAAGGCGTTTGTTCACGCCGAGAGCGACGCAGTTCCATCACTAATTTTTTATCAAAAAAGCGACGATTTTTAACGCCACTCAGCGCGTCTTCCATATTAAGTAGCTCAAGCTCGCGGTTTTTATCTTCTAGTTCACGCAAAGTGACTTGTAGCTCAAAGGTGCGCTCATCAACTAACGACTCTAATTCTTTTTGTGTTTGGGCTTGCAGCGCGAGCCGCTCATTTAATAGTGTATCTTGGGCTGCATTTTCAGCAATCAAGGTTTGTTGAGCAATAACTTGTTCATCACGCTCTAAAATAAAGCGCTTCATAACGCCATAACATAGGCAAAATGTACTACCAAAAAAGCATATAAAAACAAAAGCTAAGCTACTTCTACCTAAAGGGTATAAGCCAAATACCGCAACAATAAGGTACACCATAACAAGTAAAAATAGCATGAGTGCAATTAGTAGTGCTTGAATTGGTTTTGAAGGCGCATTTTGCTGGCAGATGTAGGCGCTTACCAAGCAATAAATAATAACAATCGGGCTCGCCAGTAAGCTAAATGGGGTAAACACTGTGCTAGGTAAAGCCCACATAAACAGCAGGCTAATTGCGTAAATATTAGCAACAATGGTTTGCCATTTTAGTAGTTTAGAGGCTTTAGGTTGGCACAGTTGTTTTTGTAGCGGCACAAAAGCAAGCGTAGTGAGCATTAGTAAAACAGGTATCATTACTTGCTGTAATGAAGGCGAATTTGGATGAAAATAACGAGCGCCAAAACCGCATAAATAAGCCAGAAGCACACCTAAGGTCAGCGTAATAATGCCTGCATAAGCAAAATACAACTTGCGCGAAAACCCATACAAAACCAAGCAACTTATGGCCAATGAAAATAAAAAACCAATGAGTAAGCCATAAATTAAATTAAGCTTACCTTTATGCGCTAGGTAGGCATCTGGTTGCCATAAAGTCAGCGGGATGCGCAGCCCAGCACTGTTGTTAACCTTCATTATTACGGTGCTAATACTATTTGCCGGCAGCCTCAAGGTTGCTAATAAAGATTCACTTTTTATTAGCCGTGATGAGAGCTTAAAGTTATCGCCAGTTTGCATGTGTGAGAGCAGTGCTGAATTATAAAAATGAAAAATTTGCGCTTCATTTAACAGCGGGTTATCGAGCGATAAAATAGGGCTTATATTGTTATTTAAGGTATTTTTAACTGTAAACTTGACCCATACAGGGCGTTGTTCAAACCCTAAATTTAATGGCTTATCACTTACTGTTTGCCAGTCGTTAACCTCATGGTAGGCATTGTTTGCTGTGGTGGGCGTAAACGAATAGCTCAGGGTGTCTATTTTTATTGATTTAAAATTTTCAGAAATTACGGGGTTTGCAACACTGCAAAATGAACAAAGGAGCATAAATAGGCTAAATAGCGCCTTTGGGCTTGTCATTAGCGACCTGCTATATCAAATAAGCTATAAAAGTTAGCCGTACTATGGGTGGCAATAGTACTTGGTTCAACGTTATAAAGCTTAGCGAGTGTTTCACACACATAGCTAAGATAGGCGGGCTCATTTTTACGTGATTTTGGTTTAGGGGTTATTGTGCGTGGAATTAAAAAAGGCGCATCGGTTTCTATTAATAACCGCTCAAGCGGGATACTTGGCACCAATTGTTGCAATGCTTTACCGCGGCGCTCGTCACACACCCACCCAGTAATGCCAATATAAAGGCCTAATTCTAAATAATCTTTAAGTGCTTGGGCATTGCCTGTAAAGCAATGCAGCACGCCACGTACGTTATAGTTAGCCAAAATATTTAGCATATCTTCGCTTGCGTCACGTTCGTGTAAATAAACAGGTAGGTTTAGTTTTTCAGCTAACGCTAACTGGCGTTTTAATACGCTGCGCTGAATATCGCGAGGAGAAAAATCGCGATTATAATCAAGCCCACACTCACCAATGGCCACAACGCAATCGTTACTAGCAAGCTGCGTTAAAGTGGTTTCAAGTTCATCGGTGGCGTCTTTAGCGTCATGTGGATGCACGCCAGCAGTAGAAAACTGATTATATTGTTTTGCTAATGTAAGCGATTGTTCGCTACTAGGCACATCGCAGCCGATCAGTAACATAGCTTGCACGCCCGCGGCATTTGCGCGGGCAATAATGGCCTGATGCTCACCTTCAAACTGGTGATTGGTTAAATTAACGCCGGCATCAACTAACGTGTAGGTCATTACTGAGTGCGCTTCACACGGATTGAGCGGTTTTGACCATCTTTACGAAGTAAAAAAGAATTAAATACACCGCGGCTAATAACCACTGTGTCTGACTCTTTTAATTTAAGGCTGTCAGAGCCAATTTGACGCCATTGCTGATCGTTATCAAGGGTAATAATGAGCTCGCCATAAGGAGCTTTTCTAACTGATGATACTAATGCTGTGATATTTTCGTCTTTATCTTTAGTGATCTCTTTATGCTCAAGGCCAAAATCATCTGCTTTAGCAGCAGGCGCTGCTTTAGAAACAGCTGCAACAGGTGCACTTACGTTTGGCGATACATTGGTTACGGCTTTTGGTGGGGTAAGGGTTTTTTTCTCACTAGGTTTAGTAAGCGGTTTACCTGCCACTGTGTTGTCATAACATAGTAAACGGTTAAAGTCGTTTTCAATAAAGCTACATGCTTGCAAAGCTTGCACGTTAATTTCTTGCGCTGCAAACGTCGGTGCGCTTAGTAAAACCAGTAGTGAGAGTAGTTGTTTTTTCATTTTATTCCTCAGATTCCTGTTGTTCTTTAGCGCTATAAAATTTCGCTAAAATTAACCCTAGCTCAAATAAAAGCAGCATAGGAAGTGCTAATAGTGTTTGTGATAACACATCGGGCGGTGTTAAAAACATCGCCACAACAAATACACCAACCACAATATAAGGGCGTTTTTGCTTTAAACTCTGCGTGGTTGTAGCGCCACTCCAACATAGCAACATTATGGCTACGGGTATTTCAAACGCCACACCAAATGCAAAAAATAGCTTAAGTACAAATCCTAAATAGCTACTAATATCCGGTGCTAGGGTCATCATTTGCGGCCCTACACTAGTAAAAAAGCCTAATATAATAGGAAGCACTATAAAGTAGCAAAAAGCGATACCGCCATAAAATAGCAAAATACTTGAGGTCAAAATTGGCATTAGCATGCGTTTTTCGTGTTGGTATAAGCCAGGTGCTATAAATCCCCAAATTTGATGCAATATCCACGGAATAGCGCCAAACAAGGCAACAAATAGCGTTAGTTTAAACGGTGCAAAAAACGGTGCCGTAACATCGGTAGCTATCATAGTGGCAGTGCTTGGTAAATGTGCGACTAAAGGGGCGGCTACAAACTCATATATATCATTGGCAAAATACACTAGGCCAATAAATATCACTAAAATACTAAAAAGTGATTTAATAAGCCGATCGCGCAGCTCAATTAAGTGAGCGACGAACCCTGATTTAGCTTGTTCAGACATTATTTTTTATACCACGTAATAAGTTGACCACAAATAGGGGAATTAATTTCACTTTTTTTCATCGAGTTGTTCGCTAGATGACGTGCTTGAAGTGTTTTTATAGCTATGAGTAACCGACTGCGCTGCTTTTTGCAGTTCATCAACCGATTGTTGTAGCTCAGGGCTTAAATCTTTAAGCTCTTGTTGCTCTGCTTTTTTTAGGTTTTCGTGAAGCTCGTGTATGCGTAGCTCTTCACTCACTTCTGCTTTAACTGAGTTGGCCATCGACTTAACGGTTTTTACCCAGCGCATTACGGTGCGAATGGCAACCGGTAACCGCTCAGGGCCAAGTACCACTAGGCCAACAATAAAAACAACAACGAGCTCCCACATTCCCATATTGCTTAAACCTTAGTATCGTCTTTGGTTTTTTCAGTGCTTTGTGTCTGTGTTGGCGCTGCTTTTTGAGACTCTTGGATTTGCTCAGCTTTTTCGCTTTCAGTCTCTTTAGTTTGATCATCAGACATGGCTTTTTTAAACCCTTTTACTGCACCGCCTAAATCACCACCCATGCCGCGTAGTTTTTTAGTACCAAAAAGAAGTACGATAATCGCTAAAACAATCAATAATTGCCAAATACTAATGCCACCTAAACCCATGGTTATCTCCAACTGATAAATGCTTAAATGTTTATTTTAAGTACTAATTATACGCCCTGTGGCATAAATAGCACTTAGTTTATGTGTTACGCCACGCCACAATAAAGCTAATTGCAGACGCTGCTAATGTTACGCCTGCCGCTATGAGGTCGTGCTGCAGATAACACAGTGCCGATACAATCAGTGTAGCACTGCCAAATAGGCTAAGTACTAGCGCTTTGTGTGACACTTTACTTGGCTGAGAATGCTGTATTTGCGGACTACGTTTTAAATTTTGATAAATTAAATCAGGTAGTTCTGGCATTTTTTCAGCCCAAAATGGCAAGTTAGCATACATTTGTTTCATTACTGATAACGGTCCAACTTGTTGTTTTACCCAATCTTCTAAAAATGGCTTAGCGGTTTTCCACAAATCAAGCTGAGGATAAAGCTGACGCCCTAAGCCCTCAACGTATAATAACGTTTTTTGTAATAATACTAACTGCGGCTGTACTTGCATGTTAAAGCGGCGTGCGGTGTTAAATAAATTAACGAGTACATGGCCAAACGATATCTCAGCCAGTGGCTTATTAAATATAGGTTCGCACACGGTACGAATTGCAAATTCAAACTCTTCTATGCTGGTATCGGGCGGAACCCAGCCCGAGTCAACATGTAGCTGAGCAACTTGGCGGTAGTCACGATTAAAAAAGGCGATAAAGTTTTCTGCGAGATAGCGTTTATCTTCTTTGTTTAATGTGCCAACAATGCCACAGTCGATACCAATATACATGGGGTTTTCAGGGTGCTCGCGAGAGACAAATATATTGCCAGGGTGCATATCAGCATGAAAAAAACTGTCTCTAAATACTTGGGTAAAAAACACTTCTACACCGCGCTCAGCGAGTAATTTCATATTGGTATTTTGCGCAATTAACGACTCGGTATCTGAGACCGGGATTCCGTAAATACGCTCCATAACCAAAACGTTACTGCGGCTATAATCGCTATAAACAGCCGGGATATATAACGAATCAGAGCCTTCAAAGTTACGCTTAAGTTGTATGCCATTTGCGCCTTCGCGCATTAAATCGAGCTCATCTAGCAAGGTTTTTTTATACTCTTTGACCACCTCGACAGGGCGTAACCTTTTTGCTTCGCTGTGTACATTGGCAAGC
>CEQX01356365.1_pt1 | contig 13876 bp, 12 predicted proteins | sample 356261 | NCBI WGS metagenome assembly CEQX01 (sample SAMEA2621076, study PRJEB7988) | marine metagenome | isolation source: saline water (ENVO:00002010), including | reverse complement strand
GATTGAATACCAACCTTAAGCACATCATCTGCTAAATTAAATGCAGCAGACATTGATAAATTATCCTCAGTTTGAAGCAATCTATCATTAGGCACAACAATTAGAGTATCAACATATTTCTTAATATTTTCTATACCTTCAAGAGCAGCATCTAGCCTTTGAGTACCTTCAAAACCAAAAGGTTTAGTAACTACTCCAATAGTAAGGGCTCCAGAACTTTTTGCTATTTCTGCTATTACAGGAGCAGCTCCAGTTCCTGATCCTCCTCCCATTCCTGCAGCAATAAATACCATATCTGCATTACTCATATATTCCTTAATTTCAGATCTACTCTCTTCAGCAGATTGCTTACCTCTACTTGGATCTCCTCCAACACCCATTCCTCTAGCAATTCTATCTCCAATTCTAATTCTTTCTGGAATAATAGAATTCTCTAAGGCTTGGTTATCAGTATTGACTGCTACAAATTGAATACCAGGAATCGTATCCTTATACATTCTATTTATTGCATTTCCGCCACCTCCACCAACACCAAAAACTTTGATATTAGCAGTACCAAAACCAATTAATCTTTCTTGCACCATTGTAATTTCCCCTAATGTTTATGTATTAAATATTAAAAAAATTTTTACTTGATATTTAAATCTAAAATAAATAAAGAATTTGTTAACGTTCAAATTAAAACGTATTTAAGGCATTTTTGAATATATATTTATTAATAAAATAAGGTTATTTTAAAAAAAATTGATAGATAATAATTTGGAGATAAAAAATGAATGGTTATGACGCTGTTGTAGATATATTAAAAAAAGAAGGATTTGAATGGATAGCATGTTTTCCTGCTAACCCATTAATTGAAGCTGCCGGTAAGGGCGGATTAAGACCTATAGTATTTAGGCAAGAACGTGGTGGAATAATGGCTGCAGACGGATATGCAAGAATGTTAGCTAAAGAAGGCAAAAGAGGTGTTTTTTGTTCTCAAGGGGGACCTGGAATAGAAAATTCTTTCGGAGGATTTGCTCAAGCATGGGCTGAAGCCGTTCCTGTTCTATATCTTCCAGCTGGCTCTCCTGCAAATGTAGCAGAAGTAAAACCAAATTTTGATCCTCAAACTAACTTTGCTCATATAACTAAATGGCATTCATCAATAACTAAGAGCTCAGAAATTTCTACTCAAATGAGAAGAGCTATGTCTGCATTAAAAAATGGTAGACCAGGGCCAGTACTTCTTGAAATGAGAAGTGATGCTATGGCAGGAGAAGTAGATAACACAGATGATTATTCAAGTCCTAATGCTATTGTGACTTCTCCAAGTCTTTCAGATGTTAAGGATGCTGTTAAGGCTCTTGGAAATGCAAAAAACCCTGTAATTTGGGCAGGTCAAGGAGTTTTATATGGTGCAGCAACAGAAGAACTAAAAGAATTTGCAGAAATTATGCAAATTCCTGTTATTACAACAATGCCAGGAAAATCAGCATTTGATGAACGTCATCCACTATCACTAGGAGCTGCAAATAGAACTGCTCCTAAAGCTGTATGGTCTTGGTTAAAAGATTCTGATGTACTTATTGGTCTAGGTGCTAGTTTTTCAAAAACTACATTTGGAATAGACATACCTGAAGGGAAATTTATAATTCATAATACAAATAATGTTGAAGATATTGATAAAGAATATTCAACTGAAATTGGACTATTAGGAGATGTAAAATCTACTCTAAAAATGCTTATTGATGAAGCAAAAGGAAATTATGGAGATTCAAGAACTAAGGATACAAAAATCTTAGAATCAATTGCTCAAGTTAAACAGGAATGGGAAGCAGATTGGGCACCACTATTAAATTCTAATGATGTACCAATAAATCCATATAGATTGATTACTGAAATTAATAATGCAGTTGACCATGAAAATACAATAATGACACATGATGCTGGCCATCCTAGAGATCAAATTATGCCGTTCTATCCAGCAACTGTTCCAAATAGCTATATTGGATGGGGTAAATCTACTCATTTAGGATATGGGTTGCCTCTAGTAATCGGTGCTAAAATAGCTCACCCAGAGAAATTTTGTGTTAATTTTATGGGAGATACAGCTTTTGGTCTTTCTGGCTTAGATTTAGAAACTTCAGTTAGATCTGGAAGTCCTATAACAACTATACTATTGAACAACAGTACTATGGGAGGTTATGACCACCATATGCCTATAGCTATGGAGAGATACGGTGCAGGAAATAATACAGGTTCCTACACTACAATTGCTGAAGGTCTAGGAGCTAAAGGAATCTATGTTGAAAAACCTGAAGAAATAGTTCCAGCTATTAAAGATGCACAAAAAACAAATAATGATGGGCAAAGTGCTCTTATTGAGGTAATTACTCAACAAGAAGGAAGATTTAGTAGATACTATAATGACGAAAGTTTAACTGGCGGGAAAATAGTAAAGTAATATGAAAACCACTGGATTTAGATTATTACAACTAGGAACCCCTTGGAGAAACTTATCTTATATTGTTATTGAAACTGACGAAGGTATAAGCGGAATAGGTGAAGCTAGAGTACTAGGAAAAACTCATACTGTAGCAGAGTATCTAAAGGACGTTGAGAGGCACTTTATTGGACATGATCCATTTGATATCGAGGCCTTGTTTCGAAGATTTACCCTACTTGATTTTGGTAAGGCTGGAGAAGTTGTTCATACAGGTTTAGCAATGGTAGAAATGGCTTTTTGGGATATTATGGGCAAAGCTACTAATCAACCAGTTTATAAATTACTTGGAGGAAAAGTACAAGATAAGATTCAAGCCTATGCAAATGGGTGGTATACAGTAGAAAGAACACCTGGTAGTTTTGCATTAGCTGCATCAAAAGTAGTATCTAAAGGTTATAAAGCATTAAAATTTGATCCTTTTGGGAATGGCGATTTAGAACTTTCAAGAAATGAACTTTTTAAGTCTATTGAAATAATTGAAGCTGTTTCTGATGCTATAACAGACGATATGCAAATGATGATTGAAATGCATGGTAGATTTGCTGCTCACCAAGCTGTAGAAATTGCCAACAAAATTGATCAACTTAATATTGGGTGGATTGAAGAACCTGTAAGACCAAGCGACAACCCAAGCTTAGAAAAAGTGAGAATCCAAACTTCTCTGCCAATAGCAACAGGTGAAAGACTTTATGGAGCATCTGAGTTTAGAGAAATCTGGTCAAATAATTCAGTAGACATTATTCAACCTGATATCACACAATGTGGAGGGATTTTTGAAACAAAAAAAATTGCTTCAACTGCTGAAATTTACTCAATTATGGTAGCTCCACACAATGTAGGTGGAGTTATATCTACTTTAGCAGCAATACACTTGTGTTTTACCTTAAGAAATGTAAAAATTCTTGAACACTTTAATGACTTTGCAGATCCTTTTGTAAAAGAAGCTGCAAACTTCTATCCTGAAGTTAAGGATGGTTTCTTTAGTGTTCCAGAAAAACCGGGTTGGGGAGTTGAATTAAATGAAGACTTTATACTTTCTCATCCTCCAGAAAAAAATAAGGATGGAATTAATTTAGACCCAGGCTTAAATATGTTTGAGAAGATGGATTGGGCAAAAAGAGGGCAATCAGAATAACTAGTTAGGAATTTTATATAATATGTTCGATTTACTCATAAAAAATGGATATATTATTGATGGTTCCGGTCAATCAAGATATAAATCAGACATTGGAATTAAAGGTGAAAAGATTGTTTTTATTGGTGATTCAGATGATAAAAACTCAAAAAGAATCATTGATGCAAGTGGGTTAATAGTATCTCCAGGATTTATCGATGCTCACACTCATCATGATGGAGTTTTATTAAATAATCCTCAACATGCTAGCAGTTTAAGACAAGGAGTAACAACAGAAATTCTTGGTCAAGATGGTCTTTCATATGCTCCTCTTTCTCCAGATAATTATGAAATTCAAAGAAAATATTTAGGAGGAATTCTAGGTAATGCTCCTAAAAATCTGGATATGAGTAGCGTAAAAGCATTTAGATCTCACTATCATAAAAAAGTTTCTATAAATACAGCTTATCCTGTATCGCATGGAGCTCTAAGGATGGAGTCAGTGGGATTTTTTGATAAGCCTTTAGAAGGCAAACAATTAGACCATGCAAAAAATTTACTTAATGAAGGTTTATCTGAAGGTTCAGTTGGTTTAGCAACTGGAATGTCATATCATCCAAATGCATGGAGTAATACTGAAGAATTAATAGAACTATGTAAAGTTGTCAGAGAAAATAACGGTGTTTATATAACTCATTTGAGGGATGTAAATCCAGAAAGAGGCTTTGGAGGAGGTGGAGTTCCTGAAGCTCTCGAAATAGGTAGAAAATCAGGAGTTAGGGTTCATTTTTCTCATACTAGAACAAGCGCTGATAATGCAGGGAAGGTATCTGAAGTTTTAGAGCTAATCGATGAAGCAAAAAATGAAGGAGTTAACTGTACTTTGGAATTGTATCCTTATCCAACAGGTAGTTCCTTTTTATTAAGTAATCTTCCAAGTTGGGCACATGAAGGAGGTCCAAAAAATATTTTAGAAAGATTAAACGATAAAAATTCTCGAAAAAAAATTATTGAAAGTTTTAAACTAAATAAAAAAAGAAGAATGGATGAAGTATTACTTTCTTATTTGCCTAAAAATCCTGAGTTAGAAGGAATGACAGTTTCTCAACTTTCTAAATTAAGAGGTATATCAATGGGAGATCTTATTTGTGATTTATTGATTGAACAAGATTTACAGGTAGGTTTTTGGCTTATTCCTCCTCAAAGTATCTCCATATGGAAACAGTTAAGTAAAGATGCTATGGAATTTTTATCAAGGCCAGATTATATGATTGGTAGTGATTCAATTCCTATAGGAAACTTTCCACATCCAAGAGCATATGGAACTTTCCCTAGATTTGTTGGACGATTACGAAGACAGTTTGGATTAATATCTCTAGAACAAATGATACAGAGAATTTCAAATAATCCAGCAAAAACTTTCAACTTAAAAGGCAGAGGATCTTTGAAAAAAGATTTTTTTGCCGACATAGTAATTTTTGATGAAAATAAAATAATAGATACTGCTACCTACGATGATGCTAAACAATTCCCCGTTGGGATTCCATATGTAATAGTAAATGGATCTATAGCTGTGAATAATGAAGAGTGTACAGGTGTATTTGCAGGTCAAGCAGTTCCTTGATAATGCGATTAGGTAAAGAAGGACTATAAGCCGAGTTCTGTTCTACTTTTTAAAAGTATATGTGATCATCCATCTTGGCTAATTGTCACCAATTAGCTCATGCAGCTTACCCGGGAGCAGTCTAGGAAACTAAGCTCCTCTATTTAGCCTTGCACCAAGTGGGGTTTACCATACCTTATTTGTTACCAAAATAAGTGGTGAGCTCTTACCTCACCATTTCAACCTTACCAAAAATTGGCGGTATATTTTCTGTTGCACTTTCCGTCAAGTCGCCTTGCCCTGCTGTTAGCAGGCACTTTTCCTAGCGGTGCTCGGACTTTCCTCTGATATAAATATCAGCGATCACTCGTCCTTCTTTAACCCAATATCCTAATTATAAACTAAATTAAGATGAACTTAAAATAATTTCTTTAGAATCTTTATTCACAAAAATTTTCTTAATTACTTTTTGTGAATTATCAAGATAAAAAACTAATTTTTGAAATTCAGACTTAAATTCAGAAAAATCAATTTTTCCAGATGTTAGTTCAGAAACAATTTTGTACAAATATTTATCTGAATACTTTTGATCAAAAAAATTATGTCCTGAAAATTTTTGCTCTAGTAATGAGTTAAGTTTTTCATAACTTATACTTAGTGATTTACAATTTGAATCTTTTGAATTTATATTTTTACAAGAATAATATTTATAACTTTTAGATTTTCTTTCTCCATTGCTATACCAATAATTTTTATGACTTGTGGTGACTAATTTAGAGTCACAAAGTTTACAATATAAAATTTTGTTCCAAGAATTTTTTTTATATTTTCTACTTACTTTGTTATTTATTTCATCAGAAACAGCGGTAAAGATTGAGTTATTAACTATAGGTTCATGTGAGTTTGGAATAAGAATGTTATATCTCCTATAATTTCCAATATAAAAATCATTTTGTAGTACATGCTTTACTGACTGATACGACCATTTTTTTGAACTAACTTCATTCAATTCATTTACAGTTTTATTAATTGATTTATTCTCTAAAAAAATATTGAATATTTTTTTTATTACATCAGCTTGATTTTGTTCAACAATAAAAAGACTAGATGAGCTTTTTTTATAACCAAAAGGAATTTTTCCTAACACTTGACCTCTAGAAGCTTTTTTATTTATAGACTCCTTAATTCTAGATATTCTTTGAGGGCTATTACCAAAATAAGGCAAAGTTCTTATAGCATTTTGAAAAGGATCAGGAAAATCATATGAAGCACAGAAAATTAAAATTTTCAGATCGATTAAAGATATCATCTTTTTACAAAATCCTAATAAATCATCATCTAAAGATTTTGGAGAAGAAATAATAATTTTAGATATTTGTTCAGAATTTATCAGAAGCTTTATCTCGCTAAAATTATTATTTTGATAAAAAATATCAATTTCTAAATTTTCATACTTGCAATAATCTATTAATTTATTCTTCTCTTCTAGATTATTTAAATCCGTGAGTAAAGCTAAAGATTTCAAATAATTTACTCCGAAACTAAAGATTTTCCACAATTACAAATAATAGGAATTACAGATGACTTAACCTTCTCTATAAACGCATTAGGTAATTCAATTTTGCAACATGTACTTTTATTATTTTCTAATTTCCCAATTCCTAAATTTCCACTCTTTAGTAGAAAGTTTTCATACAATGTTAGAATTCTTTTGTCTAATAAATCAGAAATGTTTTCTCGTTGATTTGAGAGTATAGTAATTTTTTCTGAAATATTTTTCTTTTTTTCAAATAACTTTTTTTCTTCTAAAATCCATTTGTCTTCAGTATCTAAAATCTTAAGTTCAGCATTTTCTTTTATACCCTCAAGCTTAATAATATTATTTGCTACTAATTCTTTTTTTGGATCAATATTTGAAATAAATTCAGATTTAGTTTTTATTTCAATCTTCAATGCATCTAATTCTTTATTATTCCGTATTTTTCCTGAATATATAGTAGTATTTATATTATTAATTGAATCTTCATTTTCCTTTATCGAACTTAATATTTTTCTTTGAATTTTTTCTTGTTCTTCAATTTTATTCTGAATCATTGTAAGTTTTTCTTTGAGTCCATCTAGACCCATTTGATCTTTTAGCTTTTCATCAATTGAAGAAATCTCTTTCTGGAAAGACATGATATCAGTATCATACTTTTGTATTTCAAAATAATTTAAATTTTCTTCAGACATAATTTATCTATTAGTTGTTTCCTATAATATATAATACGAAATATAAGATATAAACTATATTCTAATTTCTAAAAGATATTAAATATACTTAGGGGAAATCTTAATGGATTTACAAAAAACCAAAATTGTTTGCACTATAGGTCCTTCTTCTGACTCACTAGACACGCTTATTGACTTAATTAAATCAGGAATGAATGTAGCAAGAATTAATCTTTCTCACGGTAAGGAAGACGATCATATTAAAATGATTTCAAATATCAGAAAAGCTTCTGAGAAAATGAATTGTTCAATACCTATTCTTGCAGATTTGCCTGGACCAAAATACAGAGTAGGATCGATAGATAATAACTCCCTAGAATTAAAAGTAAATGAAGAATTATCATTTGAATGTAGTGATTCAAGTGATAGTGATAATCTAATAATTTGGCCTCCTGGAATTCATAATGATGTTAAGGTTGGGGCAATTTTACTTATAGATGATGGAGCAGTTGAATTAGAAGTTATTGAAATAAAAAATAGCTTAATAAGGACCAAAGTAAATCTATCAGGCAAAATAAGCAGTAATAAAGCTGTTGTAGCTAGAGGCTTTCCCTCAATGCTTGATTATTTTACTGAAGAAACTATAAGTGCATTAAATTTTGTTATATCAAATGACATAGATTATATTGGTTTATCATACGTAAGAAATGCTGAAGATATAGTGAAAGTTAAGAAGCAATTAAAAAATAAAAAATTAAAAATAATATCTAAAATTGAGCTTCAAACTGCCTTAGATAATTTAGATGAAATAATTCTTAACTCAGATTCTATTATGGTTGCTAGAGGAGATTTAGGAGTTCATTTACCTATATCTCAAGTACCTGCTGCACAAAAATTTATAATTTCTTCTTGTAACAAGAAAGGGAAAGAAGTAATAACAGCTACACAAATGTTAGAATCAATGACAGAAAACCCTCAACCAACAAGAGCTGAATCAACTGATGTTCACAACGCAGTTTTAGATGGATCAGACGCCATAATGCTTTCTGGAGAAACTTCCATTGGTAAGTATCCAAATAGAGCGGTTGAATTTATGAGAGAAATATCTTCAATTGCAGAAAATGATATTGACCATAATGACCTTAGGAGTAAAAGAGTGTCTTATTTGGATTCAAAAAATTCTAATCAAATTGACGAATTAATAGCTCATGGTGCTGCCAACATCGCTGAACAACTTGATGCAAAATTAATTGTGGCTTTTACTGAATCCGGATCTACTGCAGCAAGAGTTGCTGCATACAGACCTTCTCAGCCTGTAATTGCAATTTCTCCTGATAAAAATGCAGGGATTAATTTAGGATTAAGATGGGGTGTAAATACTATTAGAGTAGATAGTTTTGATCATATTGAAAAAATGTTTTCATACTCTGAAAAATTAGTTCAAAAAGAAAACTTAGCTTCCTCTGGTGACACAATTGTAGTAGTTGCAGGGCTCCCTATAGGCTATAAAGGAAACACAAATTTAATTAGAGTTATAACAATAAACTAAACTTTAATTACTTCATTAACTAAAGTTCCAATATCTTGAATTGTTATAGATATTTGATCGCCATGTTGTAAAGTAAAATCTTCAGGTGGTATAGTCCCTGTTCCAGTCATTACAGTCGTTCCATCAGGTACATCATTACTTTTATGTAGCCACTCATTTAATTCATCACATTTTCTTTTCATTAAACTTGTATTACCAGATCCTGAATATACTTCTTTAGAATTTCTTTTTATTATCATTTCAACATTTAAGTTGTTATAGTCAATTAATTCTATTGGTACCCAACATGGTCCAATGGATGCAGAGTTATTAAATATTTTTGCTTGAGGTATGTAAAGAGGGTTTTCTCCTTCAATAGATCTACTAGACATATCATTACCAACTGTAAAACCAACTATTTTTCCATGAAAAACGATAAATGTTAGTTCTGGTTCTGGTACATCCCAAGTTGAGTCACTACGTATACCTACCTTATCATTATTACCTTTAATTCTAGCTAATGTACTTTTGAAAAAGGCTTCAGGTCTATCTGCAACATATACTTTCCCGTAAACATCTGGAGTATCAGATTCAGCTTGTCTTTCTTTCATAGAATCTTCATATGTCACTCCAAAAGCCCAAGTTTCAGGAGAATCAATTGGTATTCTTGAATTAGAAAGAATAGAGGTTGGAGTATCTCCTTTATTTGTATCCATAGTCTTCTTAAGATATTCAGAAACAGTAAGATCATTCCCTAGAGCAACCTTAATTAGATCTATAGAGGTTTTTATAGATGGCCTTAAACTAGTAATGTTTTTTATGGTTTTTTCGTCTTCTACAACGACACTTTTTCCGATTTGATAAATTTTCATCAGTTCCCTCTAGACTTCTTTATATTCACCATCAACCGTATCATCTTCATCTGAATTGTCACTATCATTTGGAGGGTTTGAATCATTATTTTCCTGTTGAGGTAAATTTTGACCAAATGCTTGAAGGGCAACATTTAGTTTTTCTAAACCTTCATTAATTGCTTCAACTTCAGAATCTTCATTGGAAATTATAGCTTTCAAACTATCAATTTCAGTTTGTAAATCAGTCGTTATATTTTCTGGAACTTTATCTGAATTTTCTGATATTAATTTTTCTGCTTGATAAATCACAGCTTCTGAAGAATTTTTTGCTTCTATTTTAGAGCGTAATTTTTTGTCATCTTCAGCAAATTTTTCAGCATCCTTAATAATTTTATCTATTTCATCATCAGCCATTCCCGATCTACCTGTAATTGTAATTTGTTGTTCTTTATTTGTAGCTCTATCTTTAGCTTTAACAGTTACAATTCCATCAGCATCTATATCAAAAGTAACATCAATTTGAGGTATACCTCTAGGAGCAGGTTGAATTCCATCAAGTGAAAATCTTCCTATAGAAACATTATCATTGGCCATATCTCGTTCACCTTGAACTACATGAATTTCTACACTAGGTTGGTTGTCAGCAGCAGTTGTAAAGGTTTCAGTTTTTGATGTAGGAATAGTTGTATTTCTTTCAATCAATGGAGTCTTAACGCCTCCTAGTGTTTCAATTCCTAGTGTTAGTGGAGTTACATCCAGTAACAAAACATCTTTGACATCTCCTTGTAATACTCCTGCTTGAATAGCAGCTCCTAAAGCTACAACTTCGTCAGGATTAATTGTTTTGTTTGGTTCTTTCTTAAATAATTCCTTAACTTTTTCTGAAACTAAAGGCATTCTAGTCATTCCACCAACTAGTACTACTTCATTTATTTCTTCAGGTTTCACACCTGCATCTTTTAATGCATCAAGTGTTGGTTTTACTGTTTTTTCTACTAAAGAAGAAGTAAGTTCTTCTAATTTAGCTCGAGTAAGAGTCATCTGCAAATGTTTAGGACCATTTGAATCAGCTGAAATAAAAGGAAGATTTATTTCAGTTTGGTTTAATGATGATAATTCTATCTTAGACCTTTCTGCTTCAACTCTAATTCTTTGAAGAGCTGCAGCATCTTTAGTCAAATCAATACCATTTTCATTTTGAAAATCGTCACAAACAAAATCTACTAATGTATTGTCAAAATCATCTCCACCTAATTGAGTGTCACCATTTGTTGATTTAACCTCAAAAACTCCTTCACCGAGTTGCAAAATAGTAACATCAAAGGTTCCTCCTCCAAGATCATAAACTGCAATAGTACGATCTCCTTCTTTATCTAAACCATATGCTAATGAAGCCGCTGTAGGCTCATTTATAATTCGTAAAACTTCTAATCCTGCAATTTGTCCTGCAACTTTTGTTGCTTCTCTTTGAGAATCGTTAAAATAAGCAGGCACAGTTATCACAGCTTGTTCTACTTTTTCACCTAATTTATTCTCAGCATCTTCTTTAAGCTTTCTTAGCACCATAGCGGAAATTTCTGCAGGTGCATGATTCTTTTCGCCTAGCTTAATTCCAACATCTCCGTTGTCTCTTTTATTTATTCCATAAGACACTCTGGATATTTCTTTTTTTAAGTCTGTATCTTCGAATCTTCTACCCATAAAACGTTTAGCTGAATATACTGTGTTTTCAGGATTAGTTATTGATTGTCTTTTTGCAGTTTCTCCTACGAATCTCTCACTAGATTTAGTATTCAAAGCAACAACTGAAGGAGTTGTTCTTTTACCTTCATTATTTTCAATAACTGAAGGTTCACCTGAATCCATCACAGCCATTGCTGAATTAGTTGTTCCTAAATCAATACCTATTACTTTAGCCATTTGTGTTTCCTTTTCCTTTATATTTCTTTATTTTTTATTTATTGCTATTTCTACTAAAATTGGACGTAGTAAATAATCTTTGTGTTTATATCCAGGAGATATTTGTCTAACAATTTCACCATCCTTAAATTTATCTGATTCCAAACTAGAAATTGCCTCATGAATATTCGGATCAAACTTATCATTTTTTTCAAGATTGATTTCAATTAAATTAAAACTTGAAAGCATGGTAACAAGATTTTTATTAATTGAGCCAATGCCTTCAATCCAAGATTTATATGTTTTCGTATTTACTTTTGCAGATAAAGCCATATTAATTTGATCAAGTATCATAATTATTTGATGCAGTATTCTTCTTTGGGATCTTTCCTCGGATTCTTGAAGATCAATTGAAGATTTTTTTCTATAATTAACTAAATCAGCTTGAGCTCTCTGAGCTATATCTAAATATTTGTCTTTTTCATTAGTTAACTGATTTATCTGATCTTTCAATTCTTTTATTTCGCTTAAATTATCTTCAGCTTCTTTATTTTCTTTTGACATAATTATATTTTTATCCCCAAATCAAGGAAAAGTCTCCTTAACTCCACTGAAGCTACCTTAGCGGAATTCTTATAAACCTGATTACTTACACCTTGTTCAAGTAAGTTTACAACTTCTTTAATTCTCATTGATAAACCTAGTACTAGTTTCGCCCCTTCAAGATTTAAGCCATATTTATCTGTCAATAATTTAACAATTTGCAATCTTAATAAATCATTTTCAGAATATAACCTACGTTTTCCATCTGTGCGTGAAGGCTTAACTAAACCATTTTTATCATATTTTCTAAGAGTATTAGGATGCATTGATATAAGTTCCGAAGCAACGCTTATAGTATAAACACCAACAACTGGATCGTTATTAAATTGTTCACTATCAGAACTTTGATCTTTTTTAGTAGATACAGTTACAGTCTTAGAAATTATCCAACCTCTATTGTTATCCATAAAACTCCCTTGATTAATATAATAATAATTAACACGAACCATGTCAATTATAAAACAAATGATTTCGTTTACTTTATAAAAAACAAAAAAAAAGTTTACATTTTGTTAACGAATAAATTATTAATGCACTTGACTTATTACGATAACTGCAGTTATTATATTTTTGGAATTAGTAAAAATATAAAAAATAAAAGGAGTACAAGTGATTTATTCTAAATGTTGTCCATGTGGTGGGGACATTGAAATAAATACCGACACAGAAGGTAAATACCATCTTACTTGTATTCAATGCAGCCGAGAGATTTCTAAAGAAGAAGCTCTAGGTTTATTGAAAAAAATGCAAGCAAGTCAAGTAGCCTAAAAAGAAAAGCTAGTTATTCGTTAGCTAGCTTTTCTATAATAATCGTCAATTTATCATTAGAGTTCTCTATAAATCCAGAATTTATTTCGAAATCCGTAATTTTATCGTCATCAGTTGTAACAGATATTTTTCCATTAACTAAAGTAGATAGTATAGCAGCATGCTTTGGTAAAATAGTCATCTGCCCCACTTCACCAGGAACTTGAACGCTTTTGGCTTCTCCTGAGAAAATCTCACCTGATGGAGAAACAATATTTACACTTAGATTATTTGCCATTTAGTTATTCTCTATTTGCTGTTTCATCTCTTCACCCTTGGCTACAGCTTCTTCTATTCCTCCAACCATATAAAAGGCTTGTTCAGGTAAGTCATCATGCTTTCCATCAAGAATTTCTAAAAATCCCTTAACTGTCTCTGCTACTGGAACATATTTTCCAGGAATTCCAGTGAAAACTTCACCAACAAAAAATGGTTGAGTTAAAAATCTTTGAATTTTTCTTGCCCTAGCTACTATTATTTGATCTTCTTCAGACAACTCATCAATACCCAAAATAGCTATAACATCTTGTAGATCTTTATATCTTTGAAGAACTTGTTGTACTCCTCTAGCTGCATTATAGTGATCATCTCCAACAATTGCAGGTTCCATAATTCTCGAGTTTGATGCTAAAGGATCAACAGCTGGGAACAAAAACTGAGCTGCTAAAGATCTATCTAAAGAAACGTTCGCGTCTAGATGCCCAAAAGTAGTCACAATACCAGGGTCAGTATAATCATCAGCTGGAACATACACAGCTTGAAATGAAGT
>CEQX01141496.1_pt1 | contig 13889 bp, 16 predicted proteins | sample 356261 | NCBI WGS metagenome assembly CEQX01 (sample SAMEA2621076, study PRJEB7988) | marine metagenome | isolation source: saline water (ENVO:00002010), including | reverse complement strand
TGTCCAGTCAAATCATGGCCACATGAGAGACAGAACTTGGCAGCGGCTTCGACCCCTGCTTCACAAGTCGGACAGTAAACCCCCGCCATATTTACCAATGGTTACCGACTACTTTTCAAGTGTGACGGTCATAAGTACGCAAAAATGGACGAATACATAGAATCTGGCGATACACGTTACTGTTCAAGAATGTGGATGCACTCATCGAGGAGTGTGAGAAGTTGTTGTCGGTCCATTTCGGCAAGAATTGGTGCAAGGCGAGGGCCTCTTTCAACTCCCATGAAGGCGGCATAAGCAACTTTGAAAGCACGACGAGGGGATTCATCGAGATTCTTTGCAGATTGAGGGATACTTGCCCCAATTGCATCACTGTTCCATTCGCACTGTGTCAAAGAAACGAGTAATTCTTTCAAAATCCGACGTTCGGTTTCGTCAAGTTCGCGCAGCATGTCCGCATTTGGTTGGTCGAGAATGTTGATGCGCATTTCCTCGGGGAAATGAGATGATTGAATCCAATGGCGCATTCTGTCGAGGCGGTCTTGCAGTTGGGGAGTAATCGTATCAATCACTCCAGAGGCTTGTAAACTGGCCCAAACATCAACATCGTTCTTTTTGGTTTGAGCCAGCAAGGCAAGATGACGGAAAGTAACGGCAGTTGCTTGAATGTCTTGGCCTGAAACAACCGCAGCCATTTTCATCGCACCTGCAGCATCTTCAATCTGCACTTTTTGACGACGAGAAAGGTCCTCTTGGGACAATTCATGTTCAAAATCACGTGCGGAAAGGCGTTCAAATTCATCTGCTAAGGTCACTAATCCCATACCTGTATCAAAATCAATTGCTTTGTTAGGCTTTGATTTTGCAATGAGGAGTCGCAAGATTTGTGGTGGAACCAACTCAAGAGCTTCTATTGGCCCAATTGTATTTCCTGATGAAGATGACATCGCACCTTTTCCTTTGAGACTGATCCATTCATACACCAGTGGGTGAGGTGGTTCATGTCCAAGGATTTTGACGATTTCTCGACCGGTCGAATACGAACCTCCAGCAGCCCCGTGGTCCTTTCCAAACGCCTCACAAGTCACGCCAACCCATCCCCATTTGGCAGGCCAATCGATTCGCCAAGGTAATTTTCCTTCACCTTTGGTGAGGTTTGAGGAGCCCGTTTCACCGTATTCATCTTCCCAATGAACCAAAGGATATTCGTATCCTGTGACTCGAACTTTATCCAAGCCACCGCGTGAGTTTAACGGACTCCAAGGGAACCAGTCAGGTGGTAATTCTCGACCTGAAATACGTTCAATGGTTTCACGTATGTCATCTGCTCTATCGCATGCAATCTTTGAAAGTTCGGCAAAGCGGCCGTTTCTATAGGATTCAAGGTTGTCAATCAATCGTGGGCGAACACCAATTTCTTCGAGAGCCTTGAGAAACGGTTCAAGGAAGTGATTCGCATAGGTCCAGCCTTCGTTGTCAAAACGTTCCCAGTCAGGATTCCCGTCTTCTTTTGGAGCAGGGATTGCTCCAAGTTGGTTGCCGACGAATTGTTCGTATTCTGGTCCGAGAAATTCATACACTTTGCGAAGCGGGTCAGCGCTGTCAATGATAAACACAAAATCGACATCAAGGCCAGCATTTTTGGCTGCACGAGCAATCATGTCGCCGGTGAGTATCTCACGCAGATGCCCAATGTGAAATTCTCCACTCGGTGTAATTCCAGTAGAAACAACATGCGTGTCGCCCTTGTGAGCGAGTGCTTGTGCTGCCACATCTGCCCAGTGCATGCGTTCACCTCAAACAGGAACAGCTCGAATAATGCCACGCAAGGGTACTTCGTCGATTTCATTGCGGTCGGTTTTGTTAACCAGCACGATGGCAAGTCCGACGACTCCTCCTGCTGCTCGAATTGCTCCGATTGTTTTTCGCATGGTCGTTCCCGATGACAACACGTCATCGATGATTACAACTTTCTTGCCAGAAACTTGACCGTATTTACTGGAGAGAACACCCTGACCATCGTCACCTTCGACGTTTCTGTAGATGGTAACTTCTGAGCCTAAGCAACTTGCAACTTCGTGTGCAAAACTGATTCCGTTGATTGAGATTCCTACAATGGTGTCAATGCCTTGAGATCCAAGTTCCTCATCAGCAATGTCCGCCATAATGGTGCCGACAGCAGCAATTCGCTCAGGGCGAACACCAATGCTTCTCCATCCGATGAGAACATCAGACGGTCTCTCACCAGTTTCTCCTTCAGTCAAGAGCCATGAAATGGTGTCTTGGGAAAGTGATAATTCGTCTGCAATTTGCTGAGAATTCAATCCTTCTTTTCGTAATCCAAAGGCTTGTGCACGCATTTCTTCAATACTCGATACCATTGTACTCATTCGGGGGTAGAGTCACTGACTCATCAACCCTTTGCATATTCGCCATGTAGAGCCCCCAACATGCCCAGTCTCCAAAGGCTTCAAGAAAGAGCGACACAGGCCATTGACTATGAGCGACTTCGATTATGAGTCCTTGCTGGACAGAGCACGGGAGAATATTCCTGAAGAAATCTCTTCACGTTCTCGCTGGCGACTTCCTGAACCTCAAATTCTCATTGAAGGTCAAAATACGATTTTTCGTAATTTCAATGAAGTTGTTTCAATGATGGAAAGAGACGATAATCACGTCTATCAATACATCTTGAATGAACTTGGTACCTCCGGTTCTCGCGACGGACCTCGTGCACGATTCAAGGGGCGAATACCTCCAAAAAGAATCAAAAAGACAATCGTAAATTATGTCAATTCTTACATCAAGTGTACGCAATGTGGTGCACCTGATACAAACTTCATCAAGCAAGACCGAACGACCTTGCTCAAGTGTCAAGCCTGTGGAGCGACTCGCCCTGTCAAACTCTGATTTAGTCAAGGTAAAATCGTATTTCTTCAATCGATTTTTTCTTAATGCTCGGAACGGATGTAGGGTAACCTGCTTTCAGTAAACCGATGATACGCTCGACGCTCGGATCGATATTCAATACGGAATAGAGTTCACTGTCTCGTGTCAATCCACCCGTGCTCCATTGGCATCCAATGCCATGAGCCCACAGTGCCAATACAGCATTGTGTAATGCACAAACCGATGCAGCATAATCCTCTTCTTCACGGAATGAATCCTCTGGATTTCGTAATGATGTGACTGCAATGAGGGCAGGAGGTGAGAGAATCTTTCCACGTGCTCGCTCAAGAACGGCGTCGTCAACTTCGGGTTTCTTTGCTTTCTTTTTTGCCAAACGCTCAACAGCAGGGAGGAGTTTTTCTCGTGTGGATGGACCAAGAGCATAAAATTTCCAAGGATGCGTGTGTTTGTGGCACGGTGCATATCGAGCGGCTTCAAAAGCCTCTTCCAGTATGTGGTGAGGGATTTCTTTTGGTTCAAACTTGTAAACAGTTCTACGCTCGATGATATTCGTCAAGACTTCAGACATTGTATCACTTCTCCAAAAGAGATATTTTTTCAGCAAGAGCAATATCGGCTTCGGTTACCGCTCCTGCATCATGAGTAAACAATTCTATGACGACATAACCCCATCCGAAATGGAGTTCGGGGTGGTGATTTTCCTGTTCAGAAAGGATGGACACTGCATCAATGAAGACTTTCGCATCTGCAAAGTTTTCAAATTCGTATTCGGACATGAGTCGCCCATCAACAATCTCCCAACCTTCGGGAGTTTCCATTCACTCAACCCCAGAGGTGCGCATCATCGCTGCCTTCGCTTTCCTTCTCCACCTTTTCATGAAGTTTAGAGCGACGCTTCATGTCCGCTCTCTCAAATGCGAGGAGGTTTTTGTCATCGATGTATGCAGGACGTGTGTGAGCAACTAAGACGATTCTTGCAATGATGTCTCGAGCAATGAAATGGGTTCTTCCATCCTCGGTCAGCAATTCGATACTTGATTTGCCGGACGACAAGAGTCGGCCACAAAGCCACGTTTCTTCACCCGAATTTGCCATGGCACGAGCATCCAAGAGAATTTCAACTAAATCATCACGGCGCAGGCCATGACGTCGCTTGAGTAAATCTCCATTGTGAACATCAACGAACTCTGAGAGGTCAGGTGACCCCATTCCTTCCCACAGCGATGTTGCCCAGTCCGGTAGTTCAATTCCTTGCTTCTTCTTACTCGCCATGTACCGTTCACGCGGCGAGGCTACTTGAACCTCGCTCTATGATTCGCATGAAACACAGATTGCCCCCTTCTTCAACGGATGTCTTCATCAAGGGTGGGCGACCGGCTTAGGACGGGGAGTAGTGTATGAAAGTCTCATGGCGAAAGCTTCCCACAGTTCTTCTTGAGGAAGAAATTCTCGACAAAGCCTTCTCCCGCGCAAAGAAGGCAGCCGACCGAGTCGATGATTCAGATCGGATATTCAGAGTTCGAAAACAGATGAACAGAATGGTTCAAACCGCTGCAGACATAATTGCTACAACCTTTCAAGATACCGTCAATACATGGCCATCACTTGACCAATCGCCTCAGTTTGATATCTCGATGATTGATGCTTGTGTTGGCTGTGATGATTATCGCCATCACCTCTCTATGCTCCAGTGGGGCGGAAAACAGGTACTCAATATCGCAGGCCAAAACAGCAAAAAAATTGTTCGAACCGCCCGAACGGATCTGATGCATGATGCTCGTAGAGAGGCCTATGGTCGAATATCATCCATCATGCGTCGGGTCGGCCCCTCGCTGGATTGGTTGAGCTCCGCCCGTGAGACGCTCAAGCGATTGCCGACAATAGACCAACTTCTGCCATGTATCGTGGTGTGTGGTGCACCGAATGTCGGGAAATCTGCCTTCATATCTGCTTTGAGTTCGGGAAATATGGAAGTGAACCATTATCCGTTTACAACCAAGCAAATCCACGTTGGCCATTTTGAACATCGGCGCTTGCAATACCAGTTAGTTGACACCCCAGGTCTACTTGACCGTCCGATGGAAAAGCGTAATTCCATTGAATTACAAGCAATTGCTGCGTTAGAAAATGTTGGTTCATTGGTTCTTTTCTTGATGGATGAAAGTGAAGATTGTGGAACCTCGCTTGAAGAGCAACAGCATTTGCTTGAAGATGTTCGGAAGTTATTACCAGGGACCGATTTGATGGTTGTAACCTCCAAGGCTGACTTGTTAAAGCCGCTTCCTGAAGGTTGGGACGAGGTTCAATCCGCTGAACAAAACTGGCGCGATGAGGGCTCGGAGGGTGACCCTGAATTGCCTCTGCTGTATGACCCCAAAGGGCGTGTAACCATGTCAGCAACCGAATTTGTTGGTATGGATTCGATGCGCTTGGAGATCGTTCGTCGTGTGAAAATCGCTCGTCCGGTTAATCCAATGGAACTACCAGATGGCTGGTATCGCAGAGACCAGTGATCACATCTATTCAAGAGGTCTGTTACTGATTGCAAATACACTGGATAAGTTGTTTAATTCGTCAGTAGGTGAATATTTATTTGCTTCGCGCTCTACCCGAGGATTATGAGTAGGAATAAATTAATTATAATCTTAGTAGCCCTTATTTTGCCTTTATCTGGGTGTTTGGATTCACAATTAGCTGAAACATCTGCTGGTGGCGGACTGTCTATGTATAGTTTTAATGGCCAAGATGCGGCTGGCTCTATGGACGATACTGGCGGTGATGTTTTAGTCGATGTAGAACTTGACTCAGGGGATTCAATTCTTTGGTCTGAAGTGTTTATACGTATTTCTGTTGATTATGGTCAGAAATACACGTGTGGAGATTCAAATCATGATTCTGACGACGACAGTAACTGTGTCTTTACCTCATATGGAAACGGCGATGATGATTCTTCATGGGAACTTGGCGAGGGTATTACAATTTCAGAGGGAGATTATGACTTATGTGATGGCTCAAACGGTGGGGGATGTGACATTGATGTTGAAATCACAAACTGGGATGGTATGATGCTCGGCTCTTTGACCCTTTTTGCTGACGGAAATTATTGATTTTGTTTAATTAATCCAATAGACCAGTAATCACATCTGTTCGAGAGGAACAATGCCTAATCCTTCCATACTTGTGCGCATCAGGTTTCTTGCAATCTCCGATAATTGGAGGTTGAATACATCAAGTTCTCCATCTTTGAGAATCATGCAATCTCGATAAAAACTGTTGAACGAGGTTGCTAATTGCAGCAACTGATTGGCAAAGAGGTGGGGTCTTCGGTCATTGACTGCTTTCGATAAAACGTCTTCGTGAACACAAATCGTTCGAAGAAGTTCAATCATACCTTTGGGCATTTCATTCGGTATCTCGATGTCTGTTCGTGCCAGGTTTGCCTGCACATCAATGCCTTGCTGCTCACACTTTCTCGCTATAGAACAGGCTCTTGCGTGGCTATACATGATGAATGGTGCAGAGCCGCCTTCAAAGGCAAGTGCTTCTTCCCACCGGAATGTAAAGCCCTTATCTGGACTGACTTTGATGATGTTAAATCGCACTGCTGAGGTTCCAGCGGCCTCAGAAATGGTAGTGATCATCTCCGGGGAGTAATCAGGATGCAGCTCTTGCACGACTGCAGCTGCTTGTGCTTGAGCCTCTTCCAGTAAATCATCCATGTATACGACGTTGCCTTTCCGTGTTGACATCTTTCCTTCGGGCAACTTGATGAAGGAATAGAAGAGAACCTCTGGAACATTCTCCCCAAGTTCTGTCAAAGTCATCCCGACTTGCTTGGCTTGCAGTTTGTGGTCTTCTCCAAGAACGTTGATCAGTTGATTGCACTGCTTCCATTTCCAGATATGGTATGCGATATCTCTGGTTGCATACAGAGAAGAGCCATCGCCTCGACGGAAAAAGAACTCCGTTTTTCCTTTCAGTCCACGTGCGCCGAGGTCTAAATATTCAGCACCGTTCTCCGCTACACCATGAATTTCAAGGGTTTTGAAGTGCTCCATTAGTTTTCCAACATCACCGTTGGTGACAAACATTGACTCTTTGGTGAAGGTGTCAAAGGATATTCCGAGTCGCTTCAAAGTCGCAAGCATTCCATCAAGCACCGGTTGAAAAGCATCTTGGAAGGACTGCAATACGCCTTCATCCCCATGTTCACTTGCGTGAACCATGCGTCCTATCTCTTGTTCAATCTCTTCTTTATCAGAACGTTCTTGGCGAATGGCTTGAGCAGCTTGATACCAACGTACACGCTCGTGGTCGGCTTTTCCTTGCCATTTCGGATTGACTGAATCGCTGCTGTCAAGTGTTTGTTCAATTTCTTGCATTGAAAGATTTTCCAGTGCCCAAGCAAGGACTGCTACCTGCTTACCCATGTCATCAACATAGTATTCTGCTCGAACATTGTTGCCGTGAAGACGGTGAAGACGAACCAGTGTATCGCCTAAGATGGCATTACGGGCGCGTCCGACGTGGAAAGGTCCGTTTGGATTTGCTGAGGTATGTTCAATGAGAATCTGCTCTTCATTCGCAGGTTTTCCACCATATGCATCACCGACTCGGACTCGATTGTCCATGACTTGGCCCGCCAACCAGCGAGGGTTTGCTTTGATATTGAGATATCCTGCAACAGCATTCACTTCGCCTAAGGCAGGGTCACTTGGAAGTGCTTGTGCTATCATTTCAGCAATCTCAACTGGCGACTTGCCAAGTTCTTTGGCAAATGGAAAGCATGGAAGGGAGAGATCGCCCTGGTCGTGTTCTCTCGAGCGAACCAACATGCTCCTCCAATGTTGTGATTTGACCCCTATGCTTTGCAGCACAGATTCAAGATGTGGTTCAAGAATGACTCTCAGCATGTCCATTGTACAACCTCACATCATTGGATAACGACAAATACCTGCAAGTCCGGAGAAACCGAGTAGCAATTGTGAACCTTCCTCGGTATCTACCGATATATAGACAATTTCAGTATTGCTCTTTGCGGCCAGAGCGCCTAATTCTTCGATAATGGAAATGCTGCTCAATTCCTTACCACCGTCACTCGATGCTTTACACGAAGGACATTTCGGGGTTGGATCTGTGCGTCCGACACTTACGGTCCATTCGTTGCTGCATGAGCCGCATTGGAACGTGATGGTCTTCTTTCTCAACCCTTCAGAAATGAGTAATCGGCCTACTGCGCCTTGTTCAAGCGCTTCTCGGACCATCTTTTCGCCATAGGCGGCTTTTGGATGCGGTTTGACAAGTTCGGCAAGAAATTCATTCATGACTTGCCGTTCAGCATCAAGTTCAATCTCTCCCATCATTTTCCCAGCGTTTTCAACTAATTCGCGAACTCCACTGTCGTTTGAATAGCCTACATCGAATGTTGTCTTGGCAATTTTCTTGCCGATTTCGTGATGGAAATAATCATTTTTGACAACGAAATCTTTTGTGGCACCTGGTCCTCCGATAATGATTGCTTGGATGTTGTCAAGGTTTGGCAGCCAGTATGAACAAGCATGTTCGGTCGCTCGTTTGAAGAAATTGTGAGCAGCTTCCTCAATCAATCGCTCGAAACGTTGGGCAGACTGTCCACCTTGACGGTGCTTGCCCATGATATTGGATACCAGATGTTCTTGAACATGGATTCTCTTTCCAGAAGCAAGGCCAAAAGCCGCTTCCGAGCGATCGATGACGAATAATCCGTATGACTTCTTGTCGACTAACATGTCTTCGAGCTGGGTTAATTCAAACACTGAATCGCATCGATAGCGAAATGAAATCAACGATTGAGGTGGCTCTTCAATCACGATATTAACCATCTTGTTCTTGTTGTTTCCAATAATGATTGAACCAACAAAAAGTGCAATACCATTTTCTCCAGCGTTCTTGTATTTGGAGAGAGTAGAGAGTGCGGATTCAATCGCTCCTTGGACATTTTTACGGGTTCCTTTGGATTTGATGTTCGCAGCCTGGCCGTGTTCATTTTGAAGCAATGAGCGTGCATCAGACACTTGGCGGTCTGGAGGAATGATGATGGTCACCAGTTCGGTTCCAAATCCCTTCATCTCTCTTAATTCTTCAAGGGCTATCTTGAGACGAAGTCGTCGCGTGGCGAGAACTGCATCGTCAGACATGGGTTGGCCTCAATTCAATGGCATGGTTGAGGGGTCTTCAACTCTCTTATACCGTTCAATCGTTTCATCGAGAGTTTTCACTTGATGTTTGGCTCTTCAACGCTCTCTGAGGGGGATAGTCTCAAAGTATGGTGTCATGACGAGGGTTTGATGACCCGTCGTCAAGTTGTTGCACTCGGAGGTAGTCTGCTTCGTCCCGAAGAGTCCGAACAGCGCACAGCATGGTTTGGGCAGATTCGTCAACTCGCCGTCCATATCGAAGGCAATGGACGACATCTTGGAATCGTTGTCGGCGGAGGTTTGCCAGCCAGAGAAGGTATTGAAGTTGCCAAGACGATGGTTAGCGATACGCACCGCCTTGATCAAGTTGGTATCGCTGCAACTCGACTCAATGCAACAATCATCCAACAAGTACTTCTCGATATTGGAATTGATGTAGCGCCCGTAATCCCGACTTCTACCGAACAGGCGGCTCAACTTCTCGATAAACATCATCTTGTCATCATGGGTGGAACAACTCCGGGTCATACAACCGATGCGGTAGCCGTTGCTTTTGCCCGAGATGCTGGAGCGGGTCACTGCATCATTGCAACAAATGTCAGTCACGTGTTTGATAAAGACCCTCGAGAACATGATGATGCGCAATCATTTGGTTCCATGACTTTTGATCAATTGGCTGAAATCACCGGGATTGACAAGCCGCTTTCTCCTGGAGAATCTGCCGTCATTGACCCAATTGCAGTCGGTTGGGCAAAGAAGGCTGCAATCACATTGGCAGTTCTCGACGGACGACAGATTTCGATTCTTGAACAAGCTCTGGATGGAGAGCCGTTTGAAGGAACACTCATTCAGTGAGGTGAAGATATGGTAGATGCATCAAAGGTAAAGCAAAATATCGCAAAAATGACAAGCAAGGCTCGAGGCTCACTTGGTTCAGGAAAAGTTCAGCCTCACAAGCACTGCAGGGTGTGCTTTACGATGATTAAATTATCAGCCGAGCCCAGAGTTTGCGGTGACCAAGCCTGTATCGACAAAAACGCTCGAGATGAGCGCAATCAAAAGCAGATGCGAATCTGGATGTTTGTTTTCTTAGGATTATTCGCCTTCAGTTTCGTTGGACCCATCATTCTGCGTTCCGTTGTTTGAGTCGCTTGAACCGAGTGCAGATTTTCTTCGCCACTCGTCAAGCATCTCTTGCGGTTCTTTGTCACCGAGGTTGCTCACTTTCGAAACCGCCTTCATCTGGTCGCCAATTTTGAACAATTCTTTGAACGCTTCATCAATGTCTTTTGCTTGTTTGAGGAATCGAATTGGTGGCCATCCACAATCGATGACCCCGGGTTCAAGGGTACTCTCTTCAACCCAAGCCGCACATGCATCACCGTGACACAATGCGGAGAAGTTCTCTAAGTCCATCCAAAAAGTACGTCGACCACAGACGGGACAATCTTTGCATTCCATTGTGGAGAGAACGTTAACACCATCTTCGCCAATGACATCAATATCCCAAACGACAACGCTTGAGGAGGTTAACAACATTTGATCGCTCTTTTTGAGAAAAGTTCTCAAAACCTGCCAGGCGGTTTCTTCACTCGAAAAGCATCCAAGGGCCAATGAGTTGCCGTCTTCTTCGACGACAGAAGCGACAAAGACCCGTTGGACTTCATCCGCCATACAACCTCGTGGCTGTTTCTTGGTTTTCAAGCCTCGCTCAGTTTCGAGCCCATTCCAGTTCAACTACAGCCAAACCACCCGGATGCGGAAGTGGTGCTTCTGGTTTTTCGATACGGATGTGTAACGATTCAACGAGTGATTTTTGCGAAAGTATGTCTGCAACTTTTTGAGCCATTGATTCCATCAGCAGTATTGGTTTTTCAGATTGAAGCATGACATGGTCGATAGCGATTTGAATGTCAGCATAATTCAGCGTCTTGTCAAGAGACTCGTCGATGTTTTCATTTGCGAGGGTTGCCCATACACTAAACACGAACGGTTGTTCTTGCTCATGTTCATGAGGGAAATAGCCGTGTTTTGCCATGACGGTATAGGCTTCTAAAGCAACACGGATGGTCATTTGGTCACCTACTCGTCGCGTTCATGGACCCAAATGAGATGGTATCCAAATTGGGTCTTAACCGGCTCTGAGACTGAAGCAACCGGTATACTCCAAACTGCTTCTTCAAATTCTCTGACCATTTGTCCTTTTCGAAACCATCCAAGGTCTCCACCTTTTTGACTTGAAGGACAACTGCTTTTTTTACGGGCAAGCTTCTGGAAATCTTTCAGTTTTCCAATCTTGTCTTTGATTTGAACAGCCTCTGATTTCGATGTCACAAGAATGTGAGATGCCCATGCACTTGGAGCGACCATGCTACAACCTACTGACTTCTGTTTTTGAAACCCTCGCTATCATACGCTCAGGTCGTAAGCAAGTAATCTCATGTATGTGCCGTAAATAGTTGTGGAAATCGCTAATGATTCTTCATTAAATCGATCCATGTTGTCCAGATAGGTGTGGTATTCCCAACTTCCACTTCCATAGCAAACAGCGGCTCGGCCATCTTTGCCTCCCAAGTCATAGACGAACGGGCAATGGTCGGAATTACACGGCATTTGATTCTCTTCACCTTGTGCGCCATTCAGGAGATTAAAGTGAATATCATACTTTTCAGCCAGTTCACTTCGCTCCTGCTTATACACATCTGTGATTCGAACGATGTGGTCATAATCGTCTTGATTGTTGGTAAATAATGTCAAAGAATTACCTCGGTTAGCAAAGTCGGCATCAACGTGATTCATATCGAAGTTGATGTATAATCGTAAATTATCTCTGAGGCTACTCTGCATTTGTGCTACATATGCACGGCTCCCCCACAAGCCTTCTTCTTCTCCACCCCATGTGCAGAATCGAATGGTTCGCTCTGGGGTTCCAGTTTCATTGACGATTTCAGACATCTGACGAGCCATTTCAAGGACGCTTGCAGTTCCTGATGTATCATCAACCGCTCCTTGAGCCTGATAGACAGTATCGTGGTGAGCACCGGCAATCACAACTTCTGATGTTCGCCCTTGGATAGTTCCGCATGGGACATAGATGGTTCGCTCTTGGTCGTTGGTGACATCAATTATCAATTCGATAGAGGCAGGTTCTGATGCATTGATGACCATCGTTTCAAAGATTTCTCCAGCATCCTTGGACATTGAGATGAACGGAATGTCTGTTGGGATATTTCCGCCGTTTGCTGCGACCAGTGAATCGTAGTTCGTTCCTTTGAAAATTGGAACACAGTCGTTTCCTTCAATCGTCCCACATTGGTAGTTCTTGTTGACGCTGATGAGTCCTGCAAGGTCGTTGATTGCTGCATTGCTATACAATTCCGTATTGCCAATCTTCGAACTGTCTCCCCGGACATAACCAATGGTTCCCGTTGCTGATTGCCACAATGCTTCATCGCTTCCGTTACCAAGGTCAGTAACACTAATTTCTTCGTTGAACATGTAGGCCGATTGTCCTGAAAAGCCCTGTATGACGTAATCAGACCGATGTTGGAATATCGTTACTTGAGAACCGATTGCACCAAATCCTTCACACGGGGATAAGCCACCAAGTCCTTGAATACATAATTTGAAACTTGGTTCTGAGTTTACATGGTGCATCGGTACTTGATACTCGTTAATTTCAGCATCATACCCCATCTCTTGGAATTTCTGGCTGAGATATTGCGAGGTGTTCGTCTCCTCAACCGTTCCACTCATACGACCTTCCCATTCAGGGTGGCCAAGATTAACGAGTTCTTGCGCAAAGTTTCGAGTAACGGTTTGATCAAAATCAATCAACTCATAATCATATTCACGTTCAAAACCAAGCCAAGTCGGCTTGACAATCAAAACGGTTGCCGTCACCATAATCAAGGCCATGCCTACGGCAATCAATACACCGAGGTTAATCGGGCCATAGACCGTAGTTGACATGCGTTGTTTGAAGGTCAATGGACTCTCAATGTCTTCTTCAAGACTCAAGTTTGCGGTCGTCGTATCTTTGTCACTTGATTTTGATTCATCAGTGAGGTCATCCCATACTCCTGATTTGGTGCTTGATTGCATCAAACGTTCGATAAGCACCGATTTGTTACCACTGACAGGTAGTCCATTGGCGCGCAGCATTTCTTTAAGTTCAGCAACAGAGTTCCTTGACAAAGTGGACTCGTCCATGAATTGACTAAGGGCTTACAGTTCAAGAAGTCGGCGGTGAAGAGTTCACTCGATTTCTTCACCAGTCCAACGTTGTCCGAGTGTGTGTTCAACGCCGATGTGGTCGAGGATTCGAGCGACGACAAAGTCAACCATATCTTCAATTGTTTTGGGATGGTTGTAGAATCCAGGAGATGCAGGAATAACGATTGCACCCCATTGTGAAAGTTTGTGCATATTCTCTAGATGAACGGTTGCATACGGTGCTTCACGGGGAACAAGAATCAGTTTTCTTCGCTCTTTCAGAGCGACAATAGCGGAACGAGTGATGAGATTATCGCCAATTCCTGCACCAAGTTTGCCAAGTGTCGTTCCTGAGCAAGGACACAGGACAACTGCATCGATATTGGCAGAGCCAGATGCTGACTTCGCTCCAATGTTTTTGTCATCTTCCAGCAGTGCACCGGTTGATTGAGCCAGTTCTTCTTTCGAGGTGTTGCATTCGTGCTTGAGCGTAATTTCTCCAGCGCTCGTGACGACTAATCGGACGTCAATGTCCTTTGACCTAAGGAACTCAACCAGCCGCACTCCATACGCAGCACCAGAGGCTCCAGA
>CEQX01028258.1_pt1 | contig 13941 bp, 16 predicted proteins | sample 356261 | NCBI WGS metagenome assembly CEQX01 (sample SAMEA2621076, study PRJEB7988) | marine metagenome | isolation source: saline water (ENVO:00002010), including | reverse complement strand
CACAAGGAATAATGGCTATTATGTTAAGATAAAACATAATAATATTTTTTCCACTCAGTATTTACATATGTCAAAATTTGCTAAAGGAATTAAACCTGGAAGATTAGTAAAACAAGGAGAAATAATTGGTTATGTTGGTTCCACAGGTCTAGCAACAGGCCCTCATGTATGTTTCAGGTTTTGGAGGAACGGAAGGCAAGTCGATCCATATAAGCAAAATGATTTACCTCAAGGTGATCCAGTAAACCCCAACCACTTAAGTGCTTTTAATTATGTAAAAGAAAAATATTTTAAAAAGATTGAAGGTTAATACTTTTCAGCCTTCTTCTCAGCTATTTTAGCTATATCCTTAAGTACTTTAAATAAGAAATCAATGTCTTGCTTTTCTCTTCTATGATTAACACAGTTGATTCTTAATACATTTTCACCATTAATTTTTGTGCCAGAAAGAAAAACCCTTCCATCTTCTTCAATCATTTCTGTTATCATTTTATTTAATAAGGAGTCTGAAACTTTTGTATCGTTACTTACATATTTAAAACATAATATAGATAACTCCGGGAAGTGTAGTGGTTGAAAAAGAGGATCTTTTTCTGCTATTTGATAAGCATACCTAGCCATATCAATATCGTTCTTAATGCTTTTTTTTATTTTATTATATCCAAATGTTTTGATAGTCATCCATACCTTAAGAGCTTTAAAATCCTTAGAGAGCTGTATGCTATAGTTCATGAGATCATCTCTTTCTTCAATTTCTACTCCACCTTGAAGATATTCAGGAATTAAGCTAAATGTTTTTTTTAAGTGCTCTTTATTCTTTACAATAACACACGCAACTTCAAAAGGAACAAATAGCCATTTATGAGGATTTATTAATATTGAATCCGCTTTATCAAACCCTTTAAAACTTTTTTTATAAGAAGAAAGGCTTGCTGCCGGACCCCCATAAGCCGCATCTATCATAAACCATAGATTAAATTCCCTACAAATTTTGGATATTGAGTCTAGTGGATCAATAGATCCGGTATTTGTTGTTCCCGCCGTCCCTATTACTCCAATAGGTAAAAGATTTTTATTTAAATCATCCCTGATTTTTTCTCTTAATTTTTTTGTCTGAAGCTTAAATTCATTATCGACCTCAATTTTAACTAAATTATTAATTCCTAAACCAAGAATATCCATAGCCTTGTCGATACTTGAGTGTGATTCTTTAGAAACATATATTCTCATCTTCTTGCTCCCGTATATACCATCTTTGTTGATCGAGGCTTGTCCTTTAATTTTTCTTATAATAGCAATATTCATAAGATTTGCAACAGACCCTCCACTAACAAAGACACCCCCACTTTTTTTATTGTGATAACCTATAAATTTTGAGATCCAGTCTATAGATATTTTTTCAATTTCTGTATTAGCAGGTGCGCTATGCCATTTTAAATTATTTTGATTTAGTGCACTTTTTAAAAATTCTCCAATAACTCCAATTTGATTTCCGCTTCCTGTTATATAACCATAATAATTTGGGCTTGGATTAAAATTTGAATATTTAAGTAAGTTTTTATCAAGATGATTTAGCACATCTTGTGGTTTGCATTGTTTGTTTTTTTCTGCTAAATGAAAAATCTTTTTAATTTCTGAAGGAGTTTTATTCTCATAAATTTTCTCTCCTCTAAGTTTTTGGGAGTACCAGCTCTCAATTATTTTATTAGATTGATTAACTAAATCCCTGAAAGTTTTTTTAGAAAAATCCATTCTAGTTAGTTTGAGTACTCTTTTCTTGTGGGAACAAAAACATCGATTAACTCACAATCAGTTAATGCTTTTCCAGAATGCGTTACATTTGATGGAATAACACAAACTTCATCTTTTTTTAAGGTTTTTACTTTATTATTTATTTCTAATTCAAAGGTTCCATTTTTGACATATAAAGTTTGTTCATGGATGTGGTCATGAGGAGGGATTTCACTTCCTTTTTTGACTTTCCAAAATGCTAAAGTCATTTCCTTTCCATGAATAAACTTTCCTTTAAACCCTGGGATTATTTCTTTTCCTAAAATATTCTTTAATTTATTTATCATTTTTCTCCCAATATCTTTTTAAACCAGTAACACTCATATAAGGTGGATTAGCTGCAAAATATTGATCGATTAATTCATCGCTAATATTTGCTGTTTGCATTTTTTTATAAACATATTCATTAAATTTTTTAGTTAGAATTCCATCATCTAAAAAAATTGTTCTTTTCTCCTTTATCCACAAAGACCAATCAGATAAAGCTAATCTAAGTTCATCGATATGATTTTTTACATTTTTGTGCTCGCCGAAATGGGTGAGATATATTTTTTTTGGATTTTCTCTTTCCAACATTTTGAGACTGTCCTCCCATTTTTCCAAATTAATATCTGGCGGTGGGCAAGCAGGCAGAACTGGACCATTGTGTATTTTGGCTCCCGCCATATCACCGGTAAAAACACTATCATCAAAACCCCAAGCTATGTGGTGGCTTGCGTGTCCAGGAGTATGGAAAGCCTTAAATTCTAAGCTCCCTATCTTAATTATTTGGTTATCATCAACTGATATTACGTGTTCCGAGTTAATGCCTTCTACACTTCCCCACAATCTATCCATCTGATTCCCATAAATTTTTGTCGCAGAGGACATAAGTTTTTCTGGAGAAATAAGGTGCGTGGACCCTTTTGGGTGAACATATATATTAGCCCCATTTCTTGCAAACTTCCAAGCTCCCCCAGAATGGTCAAGATGAATATGGGTTACTAAAACGTTTTTTATCTTATTAATATCAATATTTATTTTTTTTAGAGAGTTTTTGATGTTATTGTAATAAATAGATGGGCCTGTTTCTATAAGAACAAGATCATTATTATCTTTAATCAAAAAGCATCCTATTGCGGCTTTTTTATTCAAAAAATTTATATCAATTATTTTAATCATATTTACTAATATTATTTAAGTATTTATGTTATCAAAAAAATCTAAGGATATTTTTCAAGATTATATGCCTGGGAATATATGTTTTGGTTGTGGAAAAAGCACAAAGAATGGACTTCATATAAAAAGCTATTGGAAGGGTGACGTATCGGAGTGTGTTTGGGTACCAAAAAGTACTCACCAAGGATGGAAAGGTATAATGAATGGTGGGATAATTGCAACAATTATTGATTGCCATGTAATGGGAACATCAATGGCATATGCATATAAAAATGAAAATAGGGAATTAGGCTCATCTCCAGAGTATAAGTATGCAACGGGAACAATGAAGATCAAATATTTAAAACCAACACCTAACAATAAAGTACTATTAAGAGCCAAAGTATTATCTTATTCAGAGAAAAAGGTTCATGTCTCATGTGAACTTTTTTCCAAGGGAGAAGTTACAGTTATTGGTGAAGTAGTTGCGTTTCGTGTTTATGATAGTAGCAAAGAAAAAAATCTATTTCAAATTTAAATGCCTGAGGCATAAATGATGCCTCCTAAAAGTAGTCTTACAAATCTTTCATCTTTATAGGTTTCTCCTCTATGACCAAGTCCTGTATAAAATGATCTTCCTCCATCAAACTCATGATACCATGTTATTGGATGATATTTTCCATTTTTACCACCATTGTATGAGTCTTCTTCTAAATTAAGTAATTCTTTAATATAGGGTTTATAATCTTTGAAATTATACCATTCGTCCTCTATATTCCAGGTTTTATTAAGATGCTTAGTTGAAATATGTTTTCTGTCCACTGTTCGTATTTTTGCTTCTTGAATTTCTGGGTGATTCAAAAAGTATGCACCCACTAATCTACCATACCATTCCCAATTATACTCAGTATCTGTTGCTGAGTGTATTCCAACAAAACCCTTCCCTGATCTAATGAATTTTTTCATTTTTTCTTCCTCATCCTTATTAAGTATATCAAGAGTTGTACATAAAAATATTAAAACGTCATTTTTTTGAAGGATTTCATCAGATAGAAATTCCGAACTGTTGGTAACTGTAACATTAAAATTATTTTCTTTACCAAGCCTTGTAATAAGATTAATTCCTTCCATGATTGCTTCATGGTGAACGAAACCTTGAGTTTCAGTAAGCACCAATACTGAGAAGCTATTATTTATTGAAAAATACTTTTCACTTAAATATTTTTTCTCTGGAATAAGATTTAAACAAAAGAGGAGTGAAACAAGGAATGTTTTAATAGTCATAATTAATATTATCTTTATAAAGATAATGAAAATTGGATCCCTTTTTTTTTTAATGGTTATAACGTCTTGTTCTTTTGATGAAGGACAAGAAAGACAAAATGAGTGGATTGAAAAAAGGGTAAATTTTCTCCTTTCTGAAGATGGTTATTTAAACTTAGCGGGCCTATTCAACGTGTCTCAAGGTTATTATTCTATGGGATCTGATACATTAAATGATATTGTTCTTCCAAATGTATTTCCTAAAGATTTTGGAAAAGTTTTTGTTACAGACACAACGATTTCCTATGAATTTTATGAAAAAGTTTTATATAAAGATTCAATTAAGACAACAAAAGCATTTGTGAATAACTTTAAAAAAGAAGAATATTTTACATGGAAGAACTTTAGAATGTATTTACACTTTGATTCAGGCGTAAAGGCTATAAGGCTAAGAGACATGAATCATCCACTTTTAGATCAAAAGATTAAACTAGACATGTTTAACTATGATAATTCATATGAGGTTATCGGCAAGTTTTTACCATATAATGCCGAAAAAAAAATAAAATTATCTAATGTACAAGGGGGTACTTTTTATGATAAAATCCCAGGTAAACTCGTATTTAAATTATTGGAAAAAGAGTACGAATTAGAACCAACATATGCTAATAGCGGTAATTTCTTTGTTGTCTTTGGTGACGTTACAAATGGAAACACAACCTATGGAGGTGGAAGATTTATGTATGTAAATCTTCCTGACGATAATGGAAATGTTACTCTTAACTTTAATGAATCTTTTAATCCACCATGTGTTTTCTCTTCGTTTACAACCTGCCCAATACCTAGTAAAAATAACATTTTAAATATTCCAATTACTGCTGGAGAAAAAAATTATAATGGATTATCATTTAGTAGCGTCTATCAATAAATTTTTCTAAATTAGAGATGTTGTAAGCTTAATTAAATATGTTACGAAGAAATTTTATTAAAAACCTTGCGCTTTCTGCACCATTAATCTCCTGTATGAATTTTAAAGAAAATAACGAGCTATTTTTCGATATTGGTTTAGCCCAATGGTCCTTTAATAGAGCGCTTAATTCGGGTACTATGAATAACCTTGATTTTGCTTTGATAGCAAAGGAAAAGTATAACATTACTACAGTTGAATATGTTAATCAGTTTTTCTTCGATAAAGCAAACGACAAGAAATACCTCTCGGAAATGTTAAAAAGAACAGAAGACAATGGCATTAGGAACTTTTTAATAATGATTGATGATGAAGGTGATTTGGGTGATACAAATAAAAATAAAAGAAACTTATCTGTTGAAAATCATAAAAAATGGGTTGAAGCAGCTAAATTTTTAGGATGTGACCACATAAGGGTTAATGCTCAGGGATATGGATCCGAAGATGAAATTTCAAAAAATGCTTCCGAATCATTATCTGCCTTGGGCGAATTTTCAGAGCCTTTTGGTATTGACATTATTGTAGAAAATCACGGAGGATATTCTTCTGATGCTAATTGGTTAGTAAATGTTATAAAAAATACAGGAAGAAAAAATATTGGTACTCTTCCAGATTTTGGTAATTTCTGCGTAAGGAAAACCCAAGATAATTTGTCAGATTGGGGCGCAACATCAGATGATTGTTCTTACGAGTATGATAAATATTTGGGAGTCAAACAGATGCTCCCTTATGCGAGAAGTGTAAGTGCGAAAAGTTATAGCTTTGATAATGATGGAAACTCGATAGAAATAGATTATTATCGAATGTTAAAAATTATAAAAGAATCTGGATATAAAGGGTACATCTCAATAGAGTATGAAGGTGATAAACATTCTGAGGAAGAAGGAATTAGATTGACACAAAATTTGCTTATTAAGGCAGCCTCTTCCGTCTAGTCTTTACTGTTTACAAAAACCCCTGTTAGAATTAAAATCATCCCTCCGACTTGGATAATATTAATTATTTCTCCATCAGCAATTCCGATAAAAATAGCAACTATCGGCATTAGATATGTAACCATAGATGCAAATACCGTATCTTTTATTTTAATCAGATTATAAAATATCAATGTTGCAACAGAGGTACTTAAAAACCCTAAGACAAACACATAAAAAAACTCTAACTTGTAACTTTCATAATTATTCATATGATCAATAAAAGGTGTCTCACTTAATAAAATATAAAAAGTAACCGGAAGAATAGAAACAATAGAAAAGCTAGTAATTGTAACAGGCTTCAAATGATTAAGATGATATTTAATTAGGTTAAGGTTTATACCATACAATAATGTAGCTAAAACAACAAAAAGACCAAATACATTATTCCCTATGACACCAACTTTAGAAGAAAAAATAATTAGTATAGTTGTGCCTATAAAACCAGTAATTAAACCTATTATATTATTTTTAGTAGCATTTTGTTTATAAAAAATAACACCTATTAGGAGAGCAAAAAACGGTGTTAAAGATGTTAAAACTCCCGATGTTGCACTGTCAATATTTGTCTGTGCAATGGGGTAAAGGAAATAAGGAATAACATTACCTACTATTCCTGAAATAAATAAAATTAAGTAATCTTTTTTTTTAATTTCTTTAAAATTCTTACCAAGGAATGGAATTAATACCACTGCAGCAAATGTTAGTCTTAAAGAACCAATCTCATAAGGTGATAAGGAAACTAAAGCTTTCTTAATAAGGATAGGTGAGCTGCCCCAAATAAGACTTAAAATAAATAATAAAAACCACGGATATAATTCTTTTTTAAAAACCATGTAATAAGACTTATTTATTAAAGACAGTATCTATTTCCTCTAATATTTCTAACGAGCTACTCTCTTTTTCACTGTGAACAAGCTTAAGTCTATAGGGTTTGAAGTTATCAATACCTCTGAAGTAATTATTGTAATGTCTTCTCATCTCAATAAGACCAAGCTTTTCACCTTTCCAACGAATGGAAAAATCAATATGTTTCCTCACAGCATTTATTCTGTCAGTAATAGATGGGCTTTTTTTATGTGTTTTGTTTTTCATAAAATGCTTTATCTCATTAAAAATCCACGGATTACCGATGGCTGCCCTACCAATCATTATACCGTCAACATTATATCTTTCTTTATATTCTATAGCTTTTTCTGGTGAATCTATATCACCATTGCCAAATATTGGTATGTTGATTCTGCTGTTGTTTTTTACATCTGCGATATATTCCCAGTTTGCTACTCCTTTATACATTTGTTTTCTGGTCCTACCGTGTATCGTTAGTGCTTGAATTCCAACATCTTGAAGCCTTTCAGCAACTTCAACTATTTTAATAGACTTATCGTCCCACCCAAGTCTTGTCTTTACAGTTACAGGTATTTTTACCTGTTTGACTATTTCTTTTGTCATTTTTTGCATTTTATCTAAATCTAAAAGTATGCCAGCCCCAGCCCCTCTACAAGCAACTTTTTTAACCGGGCAACCATAATTAATATCTAGAACTTCAGGTTTTGCTTTTTCAGAAATTCTAGCAGCTTCTTTCATGGATTCGATATTATCTCCAAAAATTTGAATACCTATAGGCCTCTCAGAATCATAAATATCGAGTTTTTGAACACTCTTGTCAGCGTCTCTAATTAAACCCTCTGATGAGATAAACTCTGTATACATCATGTCTGCACCATTTTCTTTACAAACAGATCTAAAAGGGGGGTCACTCACATCCTCCATAGGCGCAAGTAATAACGGAAAATCACCTAACTCAATATTGCCTATCTTCATAAAAAGGTCTATTTTAATATATTATTCTGCAAAGAAAATCAATTATGAATAAAGACATAAAAGAATTAATATTTATTCTTCTTCTGGCGGTGCCAATTTTAACGATGCTTTTGATGTCCGCTTTTGTTGATTCTCCAGTCGATATTGATGTTTCTAATTTGAATAGGACGTACATGCTTGTTGGAAACTCTCTCTCTTTACTTTTCTTTTTTCTTCCATATTTAGCAATAAGAAAAAATAAAAAGTATAATATGAATTTTTCAAAATTTGATATAAAGGGTATCTCTATTTTATTATTCTCTTTTTTATTTTTTATTGTCTTTAATTCATTAATTATTGAGTGGAACAAGGGACTGGTTTTTCCAGAGTTTATGAATCAGTTCGAGGCTTGGGCATTATCAAAAGAAAAGCAGCTTGCTAAACTTACCGTTTTTTTGATTTCTTTTGAGAGTTTTAATGAATATCTAATCGGTGTTTTAGCAATTGCAATTATTCCTGGAATACTGGAAGAATTTTTTTTTAGAGGAATCTTACAGAAAAATATTTTATTAATTTCCAGGAATCATCATCTTGCCATATGGATTTCGGCAATTATATTTAGTTTTATTCACCTACAATTTTATGGATTCTTTCCAAGAATGATAATGGGAGTCTTATTTGGATATATTTTTTATTGGTCTGGGAGTTTAACCTATCCAATAATTGCTCATATATTTAATAACTTTTTTAGTTTAACTCTTTTTTATGCAGCAAATGAAGGCCTATTTGGCCCTGACTTTAAAGTAGATATTAATTCTTCTCCAGATATTCCACTTTATATAATAATATTTTCTTTTATGGTATTTTCTTTTTCAATCTTTTATTTGAGGAAACATTTTAAAAAGATATCTTGAATAAGTGGAGAAGCGTTTTTAAAACAAGCAAGTCTCATGAAGCTGAGATTGTTAGCCAAGTATTAAAAAATAAATTAGTTAATAATATTATGATAGATAAAATGGATTCCTCTTATAATAATTTTGGATATTATGAGGTTTTAATTTCTGAAAAAAATTATATTCAAGCTATAAAAATTATTGAAAAGATTTCATTTGAATGAACAAGAAAAATTTAAAGAATAGGATTTTAACTGGACTTTTGGGAGGCTCTTTACTTCTTTTTTCCTCATTCCACGAATGGTCATATTTTACTGTTTTCATTATTATAATATTCTTATCATCAAGTGAATTCTTTAAGATTTTAAGAAACAATAATTTTCGACCAAATAATATTTTAGGTATTTTTTTATCTGTTCTGATATTTTTAACTATTTATTTGTATTCAAGTAAAAATATAATGTGGGGCATTCATTTCTTATTGGTCCCTATTTTACCAATTATATGTCTTTCTGCATTATATAGCTCAAAAAACAAACAGACTCTATCAAATGTATCAGTCACTTTTTTTGGCATATTATATATTTCTATTCCGATCTCTCTTTTAAACTTTATCGTATTTGATAATGGAGAATACGAGTCAACATATCTTTTGGCAACATTATTGTTTCTTTGGACAAGTGAGTCTTCTGCGTATTTAGGTGGTACTTTATTTGGAAAAACAAAACTATTCGAATCAGTATCTCCTATGAAAACCTGGGAGGGAGTTTTTTTTGGACTTGTTGCAAATCTAATTTTAGCATATTTTCTACATGATTTCTTTGGTTTTTTCTCTTATTATTTTTGGGCTATTTTCTCAGTTGTTGTATTAGTTTCCGGAGTTTTTGGAGACCTATTTGAATCTTTGCTTAAGAGAAATTTTAATATAAAAGACAGTGGTAATAAATTGCCAGGACACGGTGGCTTTTTAGATAGATTTGATAGTTTTTTCTTCGTTATCCCTTATGTATATTTTTTTTTAAAAATTGTAGATCAGATTACTTAAAATTGTACATTTACATAACCAAAACCCAAAAAGGATAGATATGAGTTATAAAGAACCAGCTCCTATCATGCACGAAAAGGATCCTCTAGAGTCGATGATGAAGAGGTTTCATGTTGCAGCTGAATATTTAAATCTTGATGAGGAAATTTATAATGTCCTCAAGTCTTCAGTAAAAAAAATAATAGTTTCTCTGCCTATTTCGATGGATAACGGAAAAATAAAAGTTTTCGAAGGATACAGGGTTATTCATTCAAATATATTAGGACCATCTAAAGGTGGATTAAGGTTTGACCCTGGAGTGAGTCTTAACGAGGTAACTGCTCTTGCTGCTTGGATGACATGGAAATGTGCAGTTGTTGATATACCTTATGGAGGTGCAAAAGGCGGCATATGTTGTGACCCAAAAAAAATGAGTCCGTCTGAGCTCGAGCGTCTTACAAGAGCCTATACCCAAGCTATGCATGATATTTTTGGTCCAGACAAAGATATTCCTGCTCCTGATGTTGGGACGGGACCCGATCAAATGGCATGGTTGATGGACGAATATTCTAGATCCCGAGGGGTCACTGTTAATGCTGTTGTAACAGGAAAACCAATTATTCTTGGTGGTTCAGCAGGACGTATTGAAGCAACGGGAAGAGGTGTTATGGTAGCCGCTCTCTCAGCTCTGACAAAATATAAAATAAACCCATTTAAAGCAACAGTAGCTGTGCAAGGATTTGGAAATGTCGGTTCTTGGGCTGCATTACTTCTCAAAGAAAGAGGGTGTAAGGTGGTAGCAATTTCAGACGTATCTGGTGGTTATTATAATTTAAAAGGAATAGACGTGGGAAAGGCAATTCAATATAGAAATGAAAATAATGGAACTTTAGATAAGTTTTCTGGTGGTGATAAAATTTCAAATGAAGAACTTCTTTCATTGAAAGTGGATGTTTTAATCCCAGCTGCTTTAGAAAATGCGATAACTGATAAAAATGCAGATGATATTAAAGCTAAAGTTATCGTAGAAGGAGCTAATGGACCTACCTCTCATGAGGCAGATGAAATTTTAGAAAAAAATAAAATAATAGCAGTTCCAGATATACTTGCAAATGCTGGTGGTGTTATTGTTTCTTATTTTGAATGGGTTCAAAATAGACTTGGTTTTAAGTGGACAAAGAACAGAGTATACAGAAGAAGCGATTCGATTATTAAACAATCATTTAATAATGTTTATTCTATAGCAAAAAAATTTAAAGTTTCCCTGAGAACTGCTGCTTATATTGCAGCTATTGATAAAGTATCAAGAACATATAAATATAGAGACGGATCATTTACGTTCCAGAAAAATGGTGAGAATTCATAAAGAGGGATATTCTTTTTTGATTTTTTTATTCCTTTGTCTTGTAGGAATAAATGTAGTTTTTTATTTTTTAAAGATCCCTCAAATTATAACAATTGGGGCTTTTGCTTTTTCAATCTTAACATTTATTTTTTTTCTTCAGTTTTTTAGAAACCCACTCATAAATAAGAACACAGATAAAAATAAAATCATTTCTCCCGCAAATGGTAAAGTTGTATTTATTGGTGAATCTCATGAAGATGAATTCTTTAATGAAAAAAAAATTATGGTATCAATATTTATGTCTCCTTTTGATGTGCACATTAATAGATACCCGATATCAGGAAAAATTAAATATTATAAATATCATAAAGGAAAATACTTAGTAGCGTGGCATCCTAAATCTAGTTTGCTTAATGAGAGAACAACCACTGTGATTGAAAATAAAAACATATCTATTTTAGTAAGACAAATAGCAGGTTTTGTTGCAAGGAGAATAGTTAACTATTCTAAATTCGGAGATAGTGTTAATCAAGCTGATCAGTTGGGATTTATCAAGTTTGGATCTCGTGCAGATATTTTTTTACCTATTAACACGAAGGTGAATGTTAAATTAAATCAAAAAACAGTTGGTGGGGTTACAGAGATAGCTGAATTAAACTAATTTATTTTCTACCATAGCTATTATTTTTTTTAGGTATTTCTTATCAGTTTTATCAAAGCTGTTATATTCTTTACTATCAATATCTAAAACCCCATAAACTTCATGCTTCTTTCTTATAGGAATTACAATTTCTGACTTAGACATTGAACTGCATGCAATATGACCAGGAAATTTATTAACATCCTTTACGATAAATGTTTTATTTTCTTTCCATGATGTTCCACATACACCCTTCCCAAATCCAATTCTGAAACACGCTACTGGACCTTGAAAGGGTCCAAGAACTAGCTCATTAGATTTTACTAAATAAAAACCAACCCATAAAAAGTTATATGTATCTTGAATTGCAGCTGTAATGTTTGAGAGAATTGCAAGAATGTCTTTTTCTTCACTTATTAAAGATTCTATTTGATTACAAAGCTCAATATACCTTTCTTCCTTAGATAACTTTTTATTTATTTTAATTTCATGCATTATTCTGAATAATATATAATTTATCCTCTAAAATATTATGATATTCATATTTATTGGTATTTATTTTTGGTGAATCTATCCCCTTGATAAAATTAATATTAGACTTAAATATTCTTGCTTCATTCCAAAGGTTTTTTTCAATAAAATAATTTATTGTTTTAGTTCCACCTTCTACTAATATACTTGAAATACCTTTGTTGTAAACATCATTTAAAATAAGGTCTAAATCAAAGGAATTTATTTTTATAAATTTCACATTACCTTCTTCCTTTTGTAATCTTCTGTTATATATAAATGTTGTGTTAGGTCCCTCATGTATATTTAGATTTTCCTTTAATCTTGAGTTTGGATCCAAAATAATTCTTATAGGGTTATTTCCATTCCAATTACGAACATTTAGTTTAGGGTTATCTTTGTTTGCTGTTTCAACACCAACTAATATTCCATCTTCTTGGGACCTCCATCTGTGAACGTAACTTCTTGATATTTCATTTGATATCCACTTTGAATCTCCATTTTCTCTAGCAATAAACCCGTCCTTTGTTTCAGCCCATTTTAATATTATGTAGGGAAGATTTTTTTTATGGTTATAAAAAAACCTACGATTTAAAAATTTTCCATAATCTTCTGAAATACCTGTTATAACTTCTATATTATTATCCCTTAGTTTTTTTATTCCCCTTCCATTTACACTTGGGTTTGGATCAATATTAGATATTATAACTTCCTTGGGTTTAAATTTAATTAAGCTATCAACACAGGGGGGTGTTTTCCCATGATGGGAGCAAGGCTCCAAATTAATATAAATTGAACTTCCTTGAATTTTTTTTTTCTCTTTTATACTATTAATAGCATTTATTTCTGCGTGTGCTTCACCATATTTTTGATGAAACCCTTCCCCAATTATTTCATTATTTTTAACAATAACACACCCGACAAGTGGGTTTGATAAGACATAACCAAGACCTTTTTCTGCTAAATAAAATGTTCTATTAATATATTTGTTATGTTTTTTCATTTTCAATACTCAGATGAATCAAATTCCAGTTAAAGATATTTACGGAAAAATAATTAATAAAATAAAAAATTATTCAACCCACGAAATAAAAAGTATTGCATATAAATATTTATTATTAAAATTTGATGTTTCATCAACGGATATACTATTAAATCGAAATATTATTTTTCCAGAAAATATTGATGATGTATTATTAAATGATATTAAAAAAATTAATGATGGTTATCCAATTCAGTATATAACAGGCTCAGAGTTTTTTTTGGATCTTAAATTTTATATTAATAATAATGTTTTAATTCCTAGACCTGAAACGGAGGAGTTAGTTACTCATGTAATTGAAAGAGAAAAAAGCAATAAGATAAAAAAAGTATTAGATATAGGAACAGGATCTGGCTGTATAGCAATCTCTGTTAAAAAAAATATAAATTCAGAAGTTCATGCTATTGATATTTCTGATGAGGCAATAAAAGTTGCAAAGGAAAACTCTTTAAATTTAAGTCAAGAAGTAAGGTATTATAATCAATCTCTAGAGACATATAATCCTATAGAAAAGTTTGATTTAATAATTAGCAATCCTCCTTATATTCACAA